>Ga0307517_10004050_pt1 | contig 22656 bp, 19 predicted proteins | sample 23_EM_MG_FD_194515 | JGI IMG/M metagenome (GOLD analysis project Ga0307517, IMG submission 194515) | Populus trichocarpa ectomycorrhiza microbial communities from riparian zone in the Pacific Northwest, United States - 23_EM | ecosystem: Host-associated > Plants > Roots > Unclassified | place... | reverse complement strand
TTTGTAAGATTTAATTGTATATGTTTTATTTCTAGAATTCAAATGTTGGTTTTGTGAAATGTTGAGAATGGTATAGTCTTGGATAGTTGAACTATGTGATTACGATGGTGTTAATAAGAAAATTTAACGTATATTCAATAACTAGGTATCAATAATATAGGGGAAACTTTGATGGATTTTAGAAGAAAAAAGAATTTGACCTTCTTTTTTTGAATAAGTATGATGAAATGTTGATGTGTGATTGATTAAAAAAATTGAGGATATTACTTGCGGATGATACATACTAGGTATGAAGCCATGACTAATCAGACTTCAGTGAGGAGAGGGAATCAGAATGTGGATACGGGTGGGGATCGAGAAGGTGATCCTTTAATTGATATTGTTTCTTATGTGCCAGCAAAGTCGGCACAGTCTGGACAGGGAGAGTCATCAAGATTTCGGGATGATGATGCATTATTACAGAGATGGATGCTGCAATCTAAGATATTAAACAGAGATGGACATGAGAATCTATCCCCACCTATAGTACCTGCAATAGTACCTCCACCCTACCCTAATCCTATAGTTCTTGCATAGATAATAAGAGCAATGACAATAATAGCACCACTAGCTACGACATCTACGAACAATATGGTTACCTTGGTATGAATTGTAAAGAGTATGAATGAGGAGACTTGTGAACTCTTCTTGGGGGAGCCAAATACAAAAATCATGAGTAGATAGATTCAAAAGGTGAAGAGTACCATGACTCATATAAAAATACCAGAGGATTTATGGATGGACTATGACACCTAGTTATTATCAGATAGAACATAGTTTTGATGGGAGACTATACAGTTGAGGAGGGCCACTGGGATGTGGACATGGAGTGATTTTAGAGTGCAATTTGAGAATTAGTATTACTCTAGATATCATTGTAAGGTGAAGGAGCAGGAATTTTGACCTTGAAGTATGAGGATATGTCTATTTTTCTACTATGAATATTTTTTTTTATGTAATCAAATTTAGGATTAACGTGACTCATTCAATTTGTTGATGTGATTTGGTTTTTAGTTTTGGTTAAAGTTTATTTCTATTTGAGGTTTTTCTGAACTATATATCTGTTTAAAGTTCATTTCTTTTAGAGTAATTTAGCATGACTTTTTCTTATTGTGATTGAAACTTATTGAGTTTGAATTGAATTTGCTTTGCAAGTTGTTGATGTTGCAGTGCATATTTGATTAAAGTGTTTTTTTTCTCTCCTTTGCGGTTTTGTTTTATGGGGTATCACTTTTTTCTTTTTGGTAGGCAGCGGCAAGAAATGGAAGTGAAAGATCCAATAGCTGTTGCAAGAGAAGTTCAGAAGGCAGACAGAAAAATTGAGGGATAATCTTTATGAGCAGTTTCTTGAATTGGGTAGCGCACTATGCAATAATGTGCTGTTATTCTTGGTTAGTAGTGCCTTCACACAGGAATGATCTCCTTTTATGAACTCAAACTGTGCATTCGACTCATTATTGAATTCCTGGACTTCTAGTTCTGACTATATTCAAAGATTTACTTAATATTGCAGTATTTGAATTCTCACTTTAGAGGGATCAGGGATGTGCGTGCGTGTGTGTTTGGCTGTTAGCTTGTTGATGCATCCACCTCCATAAGCTGGTTGCTTTTGTCACAAATTTTTGGCCTTGCAGCAAATGTGAATAAATAATATAATTTCACTATTCATGAGCTACAAATATGCACTTCTTTCTCACATAGAACATGAAAGTGCTTGATTTTTAACTAGTTACTTATTACTTACATTTGCATGCAGACTCGATAGGCCAAAGAATGACAAGGCAACTGTTTTGACAGACGTAATTCAAGTGCTGAAGGATCTAACATCCAAAGTGAACAGACTAAAGGTCCAGTGGGCAACACTCTCAGGAGAATCATGTGAGGTGGTTGGCTCTTTGTGTTTGTTCCCTGTGGTCACTATGCTTTAAGCTTGCGTGATTGCTCGTGTAATTGATGCCAAGAAGAATGAGTTAATGCAGGCTTGATGCAAATATATCTTAAGCAGTTAATGCAGGAAAAGAATGAGCTCAGAGAAGAAAGGGCATCTTTGAAAGCTGATATTGAAAATTTAAATGCCCAGTATCGTCAAAAGGGAAGGGCTATGTTCCCATGGGCTGCTGTTGATCCTACTGTTGTAATACCTCCACCTTATTCACACCCGGTTCCCGTTCGTGTTCCTCCAGGACCGATTCACATTCATCCCTCATTGCAGCCATTTGTCTTCTTTGGAAATCAGAATCCTGGTGCCATTGCCAGTCCATGTTTCAACATTTATTCTTCTGGTTCCCATTTTTCAAGCAAACAGGATTCCAGAAGCAAGTTAACAGATCATCAAAGAGGAAAAAATAAAGAAAGATGTGATGAACTTAAAATGCCTGTTCCTCCACAATGATGCACAAATACTTGGCAAACGAAGACACAAAACTGACTTGAAAGATTTGTGCAGGATACACCGACTGGAGAAAGGGAAGGCAATTAGTGTCAAAGGGAGGAAAGAAATATTAAAAATGGTAGCTCCTCATGTACGCACTCATCATCTCAAGTTCTTCAAGGCAGCTCCTCTAATAGTACGGGAGATGTCCTAAAACCTAATTACTGAGGTTTCCAGTTTTTTGAGCCTCTTGACACTTTCTTAGAACGGACTTTAACGATGGCGTGTGTTTCTCATGACCCTCATATAATAATGTCCTTAATATGAAGCCTTAGCCTGACAAGCATGAGATCATTTCAAACAGCTTCATTGTGGACGTAGCACATTTTAAGGTTATAGCAGAACTATGGAGTAACCACCTGGTTGTCTGCGGCAACAGGACACATGGAAGAGGGTGCCCAACTCCGTTCTACTGAATCAACTTTCCTGGTTCTTGACCGACTCGCATAAAGCTTCAGATTTTTCTGCTAGTTTCTTTTTAGTTGTCTGCTGATCAATATAAAAGCAGTTCATATTGGTGGAGAAAACTCTGTAAATCATCACCGCAAAATGCCTGATACTTTAATCGGTCAACCAGTCTAGTTGTTAACACTCCTTTCTTTGGTAAACTTCCTTTTTTATGTAGCATCAAAGCCACATTTGAAATTGATTAGTCTTGTTGGCTTTACAATGGCAATGAAAAATGCCTCAGTAAAACACAACTCTAATGGATTGTTGTTAGAATTACTTGAGTACGGCGATATTGTTAAAGCCATTTCCTCTGCAATTTATCATCCAGGCAGCATGTATCTAGGTGCGTGGATTGTTGCAAATCATTTCAAATGGAATGACGACCCCTCCCTTGCCTGCAACAGCACGAGTAACACAAACAATCGTTGCATTGCATATGCTACCCTGCCGTTGTCATTCCATCTAGCGAGGGCAGAATGATATATCCCTTGTCTTTTGGGATATCAAAGTCCAACGGATCCTGGGCCTTGCCTTTTCATTGGCTCCTGTAGTAACCTGCACTTGGTGAATCTTCTTGCATGACCTATCTTAAGGTTCACATTCAAAAGCTCTTCAGTGCTTGCTCAAGGAGAGCCAAGAGTGTGAAGCAAATGCTATATATATATATATATATATATATTCACAGCAAGTTTCCGCCACCTAATTCTATGAACAACGAACTGCAGGGATGACGCTATCATAGCCTAATAAATGAGATGACAATATATATATTATACCTCACCGAAGAACTTAAACCTTTGGTTATATGGATATCATTATCCCTTCAACGTAATTAATAATCAAGAGCTCAAATCCTGAAAACTCCACTTCGCACGAGGAAGCATGGTGGAAATACTTTAATCAGCTTAAAGCTATGAGACTTTACACTTGCAATATGTATCATGCGTAGCTTTATTCAATCTCTGCTAAGAGAGTCCTATTTTAACATCCACTCTACTACCATTATATGCCTCTACACGGGTGGGGTGGGGGGAGGTTAACATTACATTATATATCAACACAGGATTCCAAGTATAAAATTACGAGAAATGGAGTACAACTGAAGTTTCAGTATTAATACTGAAAATTTCGAAACTGGAATGCTCATCTTGTGTCTCGCAACTACAATTAACATGTAGTAACGTCACGTGCTTAAAAAAGGCACCCCCTCTATCAGCTTCAACTTTCAATAAGCACTTTTAACTTCAAGCAAGCACTGTTGTTCCAATCAACTGGGATATGCACCAATTACCAAATGAGTTTCAGAAAGAGGTGAGCCTGGTAGGATGGTTATTGGGAAATTGGTGTAGTGTAACCTAGAAGGTCAGCTTCCACAGAAGGAGCTCCACTTCTCTAGCTTCCTCGCTAGTCTCAATCTTTAAAAGTGCAATTCTTATCTATAGTTTTTTTGAATTCCGGTGCCCAGATGGGTCTGGCACATTTTGCGAACTCATGCTAGCAGTTCTTAGAAGTCTACGGAATTCTGAAAGGCTTATTCTACCATCCTTGTCAATGTCAGCCTCCTCAAGAAGTGGGTCAACAGAACCTCTCAAGCCTGAGTGCTGCAAGGCAATAAAGAAAAACCAACTTGAGCATCTGTGCTGATATCTATTTTTAAATAGAAAGTTGAAACACAAAAGCCATGCTAGTCACCACAACCCATCCCTTGTCCTTAAGCAAGCACAAAGTGAACTAGGAGCTTCTATATGATCTGGGATTTCCTAGAGGTGAAATGCTAGTCATATACATGAACAAAGAGGCTTCAATGTGGCATATTAAGCACATGACAAAGAGTGAAATACAACAATCAGAAGAAAAGGATGGATGCATAAACTAACATCAAGCATTATCTAGGAGCTACCACCAAATAAATTCAGAGCCAAAACTAAATGAAACTACTTCAAAAGCTGGAAAGTTCTTTTAGGCAAGTATTTGAGTTAATTTTGTCAATGAAACTACAACCGAAGTTTTCAAAACATGCACAATGGTGCCCTTAATGGGATTAACACGGTAAGCAAGAACAATCACTTAAAATAAACATGAAGTATAAAAGCCTTAACTCAGCTACCATGTGAATATTTTTTATTCATTTCCGTTTTCAGTTTCGCATGAAGAAGAGATATAACAAGGCAGGATACTCAATGCAAAGAAATATCAATACCATTCTAAGTTCTTCTGGAGTTATATATCCATCTCTATCAATATCAAATTTCTCAAAAGCAGCCTGCGACCGCAGCTGCCACTTCTCAGAGTTGTGTTCCTCCAATTGATGGACATGCAAAGCAGCTGCAACAAACTCAGTGAAATCTACAAGTCCATCAGTGTTACTGTCAATCTGCATCAAACATATAAATAGCTCCATCAAGTTCCAAAACAAGCAAAACTGATGGAACATTAGATGAGAGAAAAAGAAGATTGAGTAAAGAGACATGCAATAGAGGAAGGAAGTACAGTTTTTCAATACAACACCAAAGCCACTCCAGAACAAAAGAATAGGTGCTTCATGTATAAGCACCAAAGAAATCTTAAAAATCTCTAAGGAAACAATTTAAATAAAACAAATAGCTACATTTAATGCATTGTAATATAAAATAAGAATATCTAAAAACCATTGTGGATCCTTCATCAAAAGCAGAGTCGTATTAATTAACATGAAAAACAAAACTAGATAGGGAGAACATAAGAAACAATGGCCACTAGAAGAAAATGCCCATCATAAGTACTTAAAGAACATTATAACTAGTCCTGGTGGCATGAGATTCTAGCCAGGCAAGGAGCCAGTGGTTACCAAGGTGGAGGAGCATCTCACACTCCTCTCTTAAAAGCCAAAAGTATTTTGTTCATTAACAGAAAAAAAGTTGGTCACTAAAAAGAAAAATGCAAGTTGCGTTGCTAATTTAATACATCAGAAAACATAGAAATGACTACTATGGGGAAAATAAGAAGGCTTCCATCAACAAATTCAAGGCTCAATTCCATCTTTTTTCTTTGGAGTTCAGTAAATATTCAGAGGAAACAAGATTCAAGCTTACCGCTTGAACAATTTCTAAGACAAGTGATTCTTTCAACTTCCAAGGAAGATCTTTAGCTAGGGCCTGCAATGAAACCATCATCATTACAACAAAATACAGAAAACAGATACATGGAAATGTATCTCATAGAGAATGGAATGCACAGAATGAAATTTTTTAGGTTTCTTGCAAGAAAAACATATAACAGTTTGATAAAAAGAGACTACCTGTCTCATTTCTTCAAGACTAATAGCACCATTTTTATCCACATCAATGGCATCAAATTGATCCTTAAGATCAGCTAGTTCCTCTTCATCAATCGTGCTTGCCAATGCCTGCAAAATATCAACCATTCATAAAATGAAAGCATCCATATTTTCCCTTGGAGCAATCCTACAAAAAGAAAGATTGTTTTACCCTTAGAGCAAACTGCTTCAAACGACTGTACTTCACAAATTGTCGCATGTTACTCAGGACAGATATGTCAATAGGGATCTCAGATGCATCTCCTCCTTCTCTGACCCATGGGTGTGCTGGAAAAGTTGAAAACCAAGAACTTTACTCTTTAAGCAAGAAAAAAGAGGAAAAATTGCTTTAAGAACCAAACAACATGTGCACCCAATTCTAATAGATCATAACAATCAGGCATTTATTTCTTCAATGGAAAACTAATATGGCACATACATAGAGCTTGAGCAGCAGTAAGTCTTGCACGAGGATCCTTCACCAGTAACTTCTGCACGAAATCTTTTGCACTAGTGCTAATGGTTGGCCATGGTTTACGGCGAAAATCAGGCTTGTTTCTTAAAACCTGCATACAGTAAATATTAGAATTTCGAAGGATGAAATAATATTTAACAATGCAAAAGAGAAAAATATCCACGCATGGTGATTGAATTAAGTGGGAGCCAAAAAGTGGCCTGTATATAGAAAAAAGGTATAGTTAGAACACATTAGGAAAAGAATATGGTTGTTTGAAGAACTGTGATGACAAACAAAGTGAAGGATGGGATAGTTTGGCTGCTTTATGTTTGGAAAACAAACTGACTATGATTAAAAGTAATGACAGAGAGTTCAAGGGAAAGTAAGTACAGTGTTGTGGAAGGAAGGTTATTGACATGTAAGCAGCAACAAAACAACAACCATGCCACTGTCTCCACTAGTTGGGTTTGGATATATGGATCCTTTTGCGCCATTCCACACAACTATATACCGAATCCATTTCAATATCAAGTATTGACTGTAAGCAACATTAAAAGTGACTATAACAGAAACTAAAGGCTCTACTAAATCCATTGAGTGTCCAATTGCAATGACTTATACCAGAGACAAGTAGGAATCAGAAACGAAAAAAGCCACATCCAAAGTTAAAATTGTATCACACCTCCTTAAATATACCATCCTCAGTCTTATCCCAAAACGGACGCCTCCCACATAGCAAAATGTATGTAATCACACCAATACTCCAGACATCTGATTCAGGTCCAGAATTGCGTTTTAATACTTCAGGTGCAACGTAGTAGGCACTGCCAACAATATCTTTAAACTTCCTGCCTGCAGTTCATTAGATCAAATAATATAAATGATCTATGGGTTTCAAAACAAGTGCTAGAAAAAATGCTAACCACAGGTTGGCAAGAGAATACTGCAGTCTCATGAGTACAAGTAAAAATAATAAAGGCTTTGGGATTCAGCCACATTATGAAAATTCTCCATAGAAAGCATGGTAAGTTTTTTTCTTCCTTTAATATTTTTGTAAATATCATGCATATAAGCATAAGTCAGATCTCTGCATGATGAAAATACGACTCACCTGGTTTTATGAAGTCTGACAAACCAAAATCCGTGGCTTTAAGAGGCGAGTCCTCCTTGGTTGACTTGAAAAGAAAATTCTACAGGCAAAAAACAAAAGGATCCATTCTCAAGAAGCATGATTCTGCCCAAATGATATACTTGTTATCCATATGATAAAATTGGTAATACCTCAGGCTTCATGTCGCGGTGCACCAAGCCATGCAAATGACATTCAGCTGCAACTTTTAGCATCTGTCGCACTACTACTGCTGCATCTTTCTCAGTATAACGACTGTCTTTCCTGATTCAACAAAATAAAGCAGTGGTAAGGTGAACAGTTTGAAAAATGTTTCAGCTGAAAATGGTCATTTTTAGATATACTGAGTGCATTATTTTCACATAAATTTAACCAGGAAAAAAATAAAAAAATTATCACAGAAGAGAAACAAGATTTATTACTTTGCCAATATCCGATCTAGCAACTCTCCACCTTCACATAATCTGATAAAAGACAATATAAAACATGGACAAGATTAGTAAAAGAAAATAGAGAGCATTGCAAGTGAAGATTGATAGTAAAAAAAAACTGTTCAAGGAGAAAAAATATGATGGACAATAAGCAGAAATGTGAGATGCAATTACAGGAGCAACATGGTAATATGTGAATGGTATTGTCAGACAGATCCCATGAACATGAAACTTACTCCATAACAATATATACATAAGAATCATCCTCAAATGCGTTATGAAACTGAACTACATTCTCGTGGCCTGTGAGTTCTTGCAATATCCTGACTTCTCGTTTAACATCCTCTACAGCAATAGGAAGAACCATCTACCAGAAAAGCCAAATAATAATTTTACATAAGCAAGAAGTAGTCAACATTTACTGAAAGAAAAACATAAAGGTTTTTGTTAAGAGACGAAAATGGTAATATTTATTCCATCTTAAAGCTTTCAAGCTTTTGGTAGTCACATAGTTAGTCTAACCTGAATCACTAATGGCTAAAAACTTCATTTACCCGAACTGAAGAAGGAAACAAAACATTACCGCTCACCTGGTAATTTGAGAGGGAAAAATTAAGATGATTGAATGGAACAAAGCTACCAATGAACACAATTGTAGCTTTCCATTTGAAAGGCATACACAAAACAACATTATGGGCTAGGATATGTAGTAGTAAGAACATTCCTATCCACCTATTTTTGAATAAAAAATAAACATTTCTGCTTTCTTCGATAGGGAGAGAGGGAGAGAGAGAGAGAGAACAGACCCTGCCTAGTCTAAAACAAGTGATTCACAATTTAATGCAAATTCTCAGACCTGTACTCTCCAACTAAATTTCACCATCTGAAAGGCCTTTAATTGTCATGCTATAATTCTCGACTGCTTAAAGATAAATACTAGCAACAATAAAAGCAACAAAGCTCATAGTTAGCAAAATAATGCTATGTATTCACCAAAACCAAACTTGCAATAATTGCATACGGATGTGGATACTCGATCAAGCTTTAGCCCATCAAACCAGTAAGAACCAGGTTAATATGAGTATCACTAGAAAGTGCTTGTCCTAGCACCCAACATGATAACATCCCTAATGTGCAAAAAAGTAACCCAACAAGTCAACGATCATTAAGGAATAGAATTCCCAAACGCAAAAGATTTCTGAAGCACTCTAAATATAAGAGAAAATGGGGATTTATGAAACAGAAGGGATGATGGGTGGGACCTGGTAGACCCTTGATTTTCAAGTAAAGAGGAGTCAGTATTCAAAACAGAAATAAACAAAATGAGAACCTATCTATAACAAAAGGCAAAAACCCCTTTAAGGATCTTCTCAGAATCTTCAACTGCACCAATAAAACCAACATAAATATTAACAACAATCACAAAAATAATAATAAAAAAAAACCTTAATTATTGTCCTCCAAAAACCACAATATAACCCCAGTTCACAAAATAATAAAAGAAACAAGAAGCAATACCTTATTTTTGTCAATTCTCTTGACAGCAACTCGATCTCCATTACCCTTATCAGTAGCAACATATGTATAACCAAATTGACCATGACCCAACAATTTGCCAATTGTATATCTGATATCAAAATCTTTATCATAACCAAAATCTGTTCTTTTCCCACAAGGGATCGCCTTGCTACTTTGCTTCTCTTTGACCTTTAGCTTCTTTTCTGCCTCGTTGTTAACATTCTTATTAATCTGATGATGATGGTGCACAACTTCTTGCTTTTTTCTTGTTGCTGCTTTTGTTGTCCTTGTTTGTGGCTTTGTGGGTTCTTTCCTGTTGTGATTAGCCTTGGTATTGTTGTTGCTGTTAGAGCCACTAATGTTGATGGTAGAAAAACAAGCACCCATGATTTTGTATTCAATTTTAGTCTAATCAATCAGCCAAGTTTGAGACTTTAGAAAGAGATATCATGAAAAATGAAAATAAATGGCGGGTTTAGGAAATGAGAGGTGAAAACGCGTGACTTTTAAGAAAAGAAAGAGAGGGTCAGCGGAAGAAGGGAAGAAAGAGGAGGGGAGAGGGGGCTGTTGATCAAAAGAGACTTTTGTTTTTTTATTATTATTATTATTTATACTTCCTCAAAATAATAAAAGTGAGAACGCTAACCTTTTTTTTTTTTTTTTCATTTTACGGACGGAAATCGTGATCCTGATGAAGATAATAATGATAATAATAATAATAATAATTTTTTTTTTTCAAGATGAATATGATGCATAGTTTTAAAATCCGGTCCGACCCGGCCCGACGGGTCGACTCGGGTCTGGAATCGGGCCGGGTTGAAGAAAAAATAGGAGAAGAAAAATCCGGCTGACTCAGTTAACCGGACATGACCCGGTCAAAAACTCGGTTGCAAACCGTTAACTTTTGTTTTTTAACTAAAACGACATCGTTTTAATTTTTTTAAAAAAAAAAATTGACCCGAACGACCCAGTGACCTAATCAAAACTCTGTGACCCGGTCAAAACCCGGAACCCGAGCCTTGGACCGGGCCAGCCACCGAACCGGGTCTAAGAACTATGATATGATGTTTTGTTACATGGTATTTGTTTTGTTTCTTCGGATGGAATAAAATAGACAAATGGGGTATAGAAAACATGATATATAAGGAGTAAAGATAAAATTATGTTTAATACATATGTATAAGATAAAATAATTATTTTATATCACATTTGAATGAGGATGAACAAGATATAAAAAAAAATATATTTTATTCTTAATATATGTGTAGACTTTATCCTTAATATTTGTTATTGTCAAATTTACATATTTTTAAAAAATGAATATTATTTTTGTATTTTAATTTATATACTAAGTTGAAATCAATAACAATACAATAATCATTTTTGTCATTTGATGAGGTCCTAAAAAATCTAACCTTTAGTGGAGGGGAGGATTCTGAAAATATATATGATAAAGTAAATGTGTTTTTTTAAAAAAAAAATACAATAATATTTGAGAGAAATAAACTTTGAAAATATACATCCTAAAAATATTCAGAATTAAAAAATTGTGAATGTCCTCTTTTTAAATATCCAATGAATCTTTATAGTCCATCATTATTACCTTTTAATGGAGGGGGGACTAAAAATTCATCTTTTTTTATAGCATTAAAAGACCTTTTATGTGTTAAAAAGGGAAAATATTTATGGTTCATCACAGGAGAAATATCTCTAACTCATCAGAGTCTCGAGATCCAAAGCCTAATAAGATTGCTAGAGTCATTTGTATTTGGGCTCAGCACTTGGCTAAACCTGAGGGTAATGAGTTTGATAGCTCGTTGGATCTATATATGCTTCAGTTCAATGCTTGGTCGAGTTTAAAGATGTTGGGTTATCACCCTGCCTTTGGTTTCTTGTTTTGAACATGGATTTTAGGCTAAAAAAAAAACTTGTATAAAATACGTTGATCCATCAATACCCTCAAGTCTTTACGTATTTATTACGCAAAGATTTTGAAAGGTTACTAGTCTTAAAAAAAGTCTTTTTACTTGAGAGTTATTTGTTTCATCAATGAGATACTTTTTACCTTCCTATGAGATTTGTCTTTACAGAACTATTAGGATTTTTTGTGGCCATGTGTTTCGCCCTTATTTGAAGAAGATGATCAGGTGATCTATCTTTATTGAAATGAGGTGTCTCTTGGAAAACAAAACGACGACGTGCATTCAATGGAACATTTGAATGGACTTTTAGAGATTTGAGATGATATGAAAAGTCATTCATCCAATGATAAGAGTGGAAAGATGTTTCTTTTATAACCCTAGTCATTCTTACTTTTGTCTTTTCTTTTACTTTTTGAAAAACTATTCTGTTAAAAACTTCGAACTACTTTTGTTCTAATTTAAGAAGAAAAACTCATTCTAGGTATTTTTCATCACAAGCTTCTTTCCTTTTCTACTTTAAAAAGAAATATATACTCAAAAAGAGTTAAATTTATCTCTAGAAAGAGGGATGTCAGTGCCTCTAAAGAGAAATTCAAATTCCAACTTGAGACTGGAAGAAGTACCAAGGGTCCATCAAAGTGGGCCCCCAAACTAGAAGAGATGGCAACCTGGAGTCCACTTTTGGTAGAGAGGAGAGTAACTCTCCTTGCAGGAGAAGTTCTTCTCCTAATATTACTAAGGAATCTCAAGAATGAGAGAGGTTGCCTCAAACCTTTAAGGATCATGCTCCTAGCACCTTGGTATAAGAGGACATAGAGTTTGTTACTTTTTTACAATTAAGAGAATACACAACTTAAATGCATAATCATGCTAAGCATATTAGCCGGCAAACCTTGGGCTCTGCCCAGGTTTAATTTGAGATTATAGCCCTCTTTTACATGTATGTATTGGGGTATTACTTCTCTCTCTAAATATTTGTGAAGGAAGTGTTTAGGTATTACCAGTTGGGGTCCCCAAGGGGCATAGCGTGATGGCAAAGGACTTGAGATCTGCACAGCAAGTTTCGAGTTCGAGTCAGGGCGTGCACCTCTTGTAAGAGCCTGGGACAGCCGGGGTTTTACTCGCTCACCTGGGCCCACAAAGTGCGCTTTTCGGGGGGTGGGGTTTCCTCGAATCCAAAAAAAAAGTATTACAAGTTGGTTCCATACCAATTGCACTTTAATATGTGGATAACTTTATCCCCTTATGATAAGTTTTCTAGGCTCGTTAAAATCAAGCCTATAGTTAATGTCTTTGAAAATTGTTACCATTTAGTTGTTGACACTGATGGTGGCAATAACATGCATTGGTTTTTCACCTTTTTCCAATAGAACCACTGGAGCCATGAAAGGAACTTTATGTGGGAAGCCTGCGCAAGTCAAGAAATGGAGAGGGAGATAGCTGATAATAAGGTATAACGGATCAGTAAGTCCTAAAGATAGAATGCAACAAATCTGAGGTTATTCCCATTACTAGAGGGTTCCTCCACCTTTGTCTCTTGTTATGAGTGGATGTAAGGCTAAAAAAGTGATAAAGGATTACCCAATCATCATTGATGAACTCTTTGTTCCTAAGGGCTCTATTATTGAGAAAACAGTAGCGGGGGTCAGAACTCCCACAGAAAAAGGGTAATAGTACTCCCCCAACCAGGGGTCAAATAGATTTGACTCTCCCTGAAGTGATTGCAGCCGTTGTTGCCCATTTTAAGAGCAAAAAGGTCTCAACCTTTGTGGAAACCGATGTTTCAGCCTTAATCATAAAAGGCTTTTGTGGTGGCCTTTCCTTTACTTCAACATCTAGGTTTATTGGTAGAGGCTGCAGTAATTGAGCCCTCCACCTGAGCTATTTTTAGAAAGCTAAGTTTAAGGATGCTTTCATCAACCTCGGTCTTGATTAGGCTCCCTTCAGCTTCCCCACCCTACCTAAGAATAAGAGGCAACTCATGGAGGCTATTGTTGATGGGAGTTTTGGCTTTGGGGAGACTAGTCTTGAGTTGGTGAGACTGTTGGAGAGTATCCTCACTATTCATCAGACATCTTAATGATATCTAATGAGAGCTATTACTGCTATTTGACCTTAATTAGACAAATGACCTTCAATTTAAGGAACTTTTCTCATTTCTCCTGGTAGTTTGGTTTTATGACCATTATTCCTAACACTCATTTTTAGCTGACTTTCATGATGTGTGCTCATTCCAAGAGGCACTAGATAGCCGAGAGGAACCATATAAGGGAGGTCATTGCCAAAAATAGGGCTAATTAGGTTGTCTTCGAGTGGCTAAAGAAGGAGAAGACTACTATGAAGACGAAAATAGGGAGTCTTAATGTGGTTTATTCATTGCTAAAGGAAAAAAAATACAAGGTGTTATTCTTCAGTTAACCTCTAATGATAAACTATTTCAAGTCGTTTATAACCAAATGGATACTTTGAAATAGAAGATTCTTAAGGCCAAAACCACCTAATACGGTTTGAGGACTGAGCTTCTTGCTGCCAGGGAAGAAGCTTAGAGTTTTCGAGCTTAGCCGGAGTCTTTAAGGAACTCTCATGGAGAGTTTAAGGAATTTTTTTGGGTCTGCAGCTTTGATCGAGACGATTCAGACAAGATCTTTCTTGTCATATCCAACCTGTATTTCTTCTATAGATCAAAGGGAATGCAGGTAGACTTCAGTACTACCTTTCATCTAGTTATGGTGCCTGATTTTATAAATATGTTCCTTATCAGGCCTGTTGCTGCTCGACATGGAGAATATCTAGTTAAGGAACCTAGGCTAGATATCTTAGCCTTTACCCTTTTCTCTCTTTACTCGTATACATAGCCTCGGTTATGTGGGGTTTATCTATGTATTTTTTTATTTTATATAACATTTGATTATTTTCATTTCTATATTGACTTGTGTGTATGAGTTTAACATTTATAATAAAAATTCCATACTGAGATCAAGACCTATAGAAAAAGTTTTGAAATTTTATATGGGTCCAACACCTATACTTATAATAAATTTAAGAGAATTCCCTAAACAATCAGTATAGTTTTAATGCCCATTGTAAAAAAATTCATGTAGGGTCCAAAAACCCTTAGAAAATTGTTGAAATTTTGTATAGGTCTAACACCAATACTTAGAAAAATATTTATCAATTTTGAACTTTGTCTGACCTTAAACAAAATTTAGGAGGGATCTTCCCCTTGTTTGGAACCGAGCAAAAATCTTGGTTGTTAGTACAGATAAATCTGTAGTGGATTATTAAAAAGTCTCTAGGCAGTAGGTGGAGATTGATGCTACTTTATTAAGAGGTTTCAAGTTTGATCTGCTTATGAGTTTAAGGCTATTGTCCTTAGAAAGGCAAAACATTGTTGTTGAGGTAGTCTATTTCATCCTTGGAGAAATGTGCAATCGCACCAGGGAAATCATATCAATCCCTTCCAATGTAAATTATGCAATCGCACTAAGGAGACTTTGATCTCTTTCAAGGTAAATTATGTAATCGTATTAGGGAGAATGAGTCAATCCTATCATTGGAAGATTGTGGGGCTGTTGCCTTGGAAATATGTCATGTCAATCCTATCCTTGGAGAAATGTGCAATTACACTAGGGAGACCATGTCAATCCCTTACAAGTAAATTATGCAATCAAATTAGAAAGACTTTGGTCCCTTTCAAGATAAATTGTGCAATTGCACAAGGAAGACTGAGTCTATCCCAGCCTGGGAAGGCTGCCCTGGAGAGATTCCATATCAATTCCATCCTTGGAGAAATATGCAATTGCACTGGGAAGATCATGTTAATCCCTTACAAGGTTAATTGTGCAATCACACTAAGGAAAATTTGATCTATTCTAAGGTAAATCATGCAATCGCACTAGGAAGACTTAGTCCATCCTATCCTTGGAAGGTTCCGAGGATGTTGCTCTGAATATCACCTAAAAACAAAACATCGTTACTTTGAATAATTTAATTCATATATAAGATACTTACATTCTTAGTCATTGACCATGGTATATTTTTATTGCCCTTTGAGGTATAATCAATTTAATGACATTTATCTACTAGTTTCTCTAGTAGATATCTTCTAGGTGGTTGCCAAATAGACTTCACATGTTGTACGATTTGAACCAACACTCCATTTGGCCTTGTTGGATGCTTTCAAACTTTCAAAGTGCCAACGATATTTATGAGATCGATAAAAACATGTAGCCTAAATTTTCTTATACCACCAAGTCCTTCGATAAATAAGGGAAATCATGTTGATTTGAAGTAATAATCATGCTGCATAGCCTTTTGATTCTCTCACGAACAGTGCACATCTTGTATACACAGTAGATCATGCCTTTCAAGCTGATTTGGAACATTCTTTATCATTAAAGTAGTTTATCTTGCTAAAGGAACTTCATTAATACTAATGAACAAGATCATAAAAATGTACATCATTCTCGTAATTTAGTGATGTTATAGCTTTTAGAGTTTTACTTGGTTGGTATATTAGTGTTGAAGAAAGTCTAACACAAAGGTTGCTTAAAACTAGGATATAGATTGGTTCAAGGTTTTTGTGTCAAGCTTATTGGGCTTGACTATCCCCTCGAGCAACTATTGTTTTCTAGTGAGAAGTTAGTCCTGATTGAAGAGTTGTTGATGTTCTAATAAAGTAATCATGCCAATAGTTGTAGAGATGTTTGTTGGACATTCTATTTTAGATGTGTTGTGACCATCTCTCATTGATAGTGATTAGGGATGTCAAAAACTATCTCTAGAAAAACAGTTGATAGCTTTTGATCAATTTTCCCCACAGACAGTGCTATTAATGAGATCCTGAAAAATCCAAGTAGCTTAGAAACAAGACTTATGTGTTGGATAATCAGTTAATCTCTTAAGTCATTCTCTCTGGCCAAGGTGACTAGTGGCTGGTACTTGGCACCTGGTAAGCAAAAGTGTCTGGTGGCTAGGTCCTGCAAAAGGTCCCTTTTGTTAGATTTGGCGACACTTCAATTCTTAAGTAAGTATTTTTATTTTAGAGAAAATACAATAATAATATAGAGAGATAGATTTTGAAAATATGAATGCTTAAATAAGTGTTGAGCTTCCTGAGTTCAAGGTATACAACCTCATTTAAGGCCAATAACTTTTTGCTTCAATAACAACATGTTTGTTATGTAGTTTAGGAAGATTAGCCATCTGCAAATGCATATTTTGATTAAGAAAAACAATGTTTAGATGTTACGATGTTACTTGCCATTTATTCTGTCAGTTTTCATGTATAAAAATTAATGTTGAGAATAATTAATGGATCCTCCTTATTTTTCCATTTAAAATTATCTTGGCCATGTAGGGAATTTGTTGTTGTTAGTGTAGATCCTGCCCTCATAGATGTAAGTTGTTGCAATCTCAACTATAGTGAAGGCTACTGGTCTAGAACTTGAGGATATTGATCTTTTTTAGATAAATGAGGTAAAAAGAAAATGAATACCTTACTGTTATATTTCAAAATCAAACACTACTTTCAGGTCCAACTAAATTTTGTTATTCCTCATCTAGGATTTTGCTTCCCAGTTTGTATATTGTTGGACATCCTCCGAGTGCAATAGGTAATTTTTTGTAAAAAAATTTGATGATTAGATAGAGAAAGATTTAAGAAGTTTATTTAAATAATAATAATTATAATAATAATAATAAGAAAACTAATCATTGATTGAGAAGAGTAGAAAATGATTGTTTTTTTCTAACTCAAAACAACTAAGGTTATTTACTTAAAACAGAGTTGGATAATTTTATAATTAAGAGTTTTTTACAATGATATTTTAAGAATAAAAAAATAATATGTACTGTCTTTGGAGACTTGACCCCTTTGTATCTCTTGTTTTGAAAGTATAAAAATTCAATTTAAAACTATCAAAGAGACATATTTTTTTATATCTCCGTCTTTGTCTCTCTAATCAAACATGTTTATTTATTTATTTATTTATGTGTCTTCTATCCTAAGACAGTAGTCAAACACTATCTTGAATATAAATGATTAATTGTTTATTTAGTAATTGATAAAATTAGGAATGATGATCATGGTTTTTTCCCCTGGTTATTCATATTACGAAGTTTAACAACACATCCACTTTTTTTTTCTAGTTTTTTTACTAGCCATATGCTCGAGTGTTATAGCAATGCGATTTTTGAAACATATTTTTATTTAATTTTATAATAATGAGAACTTACACTTTAAAGAATTCCAATGATCTTATCAATATGTATTTTGTTCAAAATAAATATTCATAAAAACTCCAATGAGGAAAAAAAATGTGTTTTCCCTGTCAAAATCCCATTTGTTATTTATTTTTATTTTGACTAAACAATGACTTTTTATTGATAAAAAGTTTTAGCAATTAAAATAAATATCTATCAAAATTCAAATGATTTAAACTAAATAAGAAAAATTGTATTTCTTTATGGTCAAAGCCTCATTTTCCTTATTCATTAATTTCTTTTTAATTTTGGAGAGGACACAATTTTTTTTATGAAAGACACAATTATTCAAATTAAAACTTAACATGATTTGTAAAGCAATTATAAAGCACAAAAAAATTTAATAACATTTAAATTATTTTCACACAACTATATAAAAGAACTAAAGAATAATTAATTGTAGAAAATAATATAAAAATTTACAATGATAACAATGATAAAATATATATTTGATTCTCATTAACAAGCTATTTGGAATCTTTGGAATTGAATTCAATTCCAACAGTTAAATTAACTCTTGTATTTGGAACCTTTTTGAAAGTATTGATTTGAATTTCAAATAGAATTTAAATCATAAAAAATGAGCAAAAGCAAATCAAAGAAGAGACCATCTGATTTGCTACATTAATTCCTAATAAGAAATACTCATCTTTCTTTTCTCTTAAAAACCTTATAACTTCTCTTTACTGTCTTTTCTTTTCTTTAACATTGCCATGGTCTTTGACTATGGAGTATGTAGATGAAGAAGACGACAAACAATGTGAATGTGTGATTGATATTTGTGTTGGATTTCTAGAAACACATAAATGCAATGAAAACTATAAATTTTTTAAAAAATTTGGGAGTCTCAAAGATCCTGTTAGATAGATCTAGGATTTTTAGGATTTATATGAAGATTACATGAAGATCAGATGTTTTTTTTTTTTGCTTCGAATAACTGCTTCAATACTGGATTGTCGCAAATCACAAGTCATCCAAGTGTCTGGCTTCTAACAGTAATTGATACAAACCACCAATGAGAAAACTCCTCAACCCTTTTTAGAAGAGATGAATTGTTATGCCTTTGAGTGCTAGCTCTTTTATTTTATATTTTTTATGTGTTTCTGTATTGTACTTTATGCATAGAAAATAAGAGACATAACTTTCTATTTATAGAAAAACCTAAAAACCCTATAAATGGAAAAAAAAATCAATTTAACCTTTAAATAATATCGTATATATTATTTTAGGCTAATTTTTTTAAAAAAATTCAATCAAATCCTCACTTAATTATTTCTAGGTCTAGAATTGTAATCCTTTGTATTAATTACATTATATTCCTCAATTTGTAAAATTTATTTACAATTATGTTACACTTAATTAATCATCTTATTTTAATTTTAGACTAATGGTTCTTAAGAGTGTGAACCATTAGGTTCCCTAATAAGTTAGCTCAAATATAAATCATAATCTTAAATAAAATATGATTAAATAAATTAATTTATTATCAATTCAATAATTGATTGATTTATATTTGAAGATCAAGTATAATGTTTAGCAATTTGTCATGATCTTCTAAATATTAAGAAAGTCATAAGTGGTTTGACTTAACATTTTAGTAACCAGTTTCTCAGTGTAATTATTATCAATTCATTGATAATGTTTCGATTTAGATATTATATCGTGAAGTATCTATTATGTCAAATCATATTTGTTTTCAACACCATAATTATTTATTCTTTGAATAAGATTTGAAACTATTTTCAAATCTTATTCCACCTTACATAAGAATTTACAATCAATATTATTTAAGAACATATGAAATTTTTTTTCTAATTTATCTAGGGTGATGAATATTCTCTTGATTACTTAAATATTTTTATATAGTTCATGTTGTACCTATAAATGCCCATCTGTTATCTTTTATTAGGATAACATGTAGCATTAATACGTTTCCTATATAATCATAAAAAGTAAATATCTTTGTTTTAAAATTTGTGTACATTAGTACTTTCCTATATAATCATAAAAAGTAAATATTAGAACTAAAAACCATTATAATAAAAACCTTAAGTTTCATTTAAAAAACATAGAATTATTTTTTAAAATCATTATAATTAATTATCTAAATAGTATTTTATTTTAAGATATATTTTCTTTTTCAAAAAAAATAAGGGAGTAGAGAAGCAAGCTCAAGCACGCCTAGGCTAAAAAGGATGTCCCATGCATGCTTAGGTTGTAGTTAGGCCTACACGCCTAGGCCATGTAGCCTATGCTAGATTTTTTTTTTTGTAATAGATTGTGGACAATTCATCCATACTAGCGAGCAAGCTTTGTCCACCTACAAGTATTTTTAGTTACCAAAACTGTGTTATGGTGATAAAAAAAATAAGGGTCCAAGTTTTTGGATTCAATACCCAGATTTCAATCATTTTTCACCCCAAAATATATGAACCTAAAAACCATATTTTGAATAACAAAACACATTTTAATTAGTTTAAAAACTCAAAATTAAATTTCAAAAAGATTTTCAAGGTCCAGTCCATTTTTTCTAGTATCATAGAAGATGGAAAACCACCTCCTTTAAGTTCCTAACTTAATTTGTAATCCATAGACACCAAAACAAAAGTTTTTTTGTGGTTGGAATCCAACCTACAAAGAATTTTCTCTCACATCAACTTTTTTAATGATTTTTTCTCTCCTCTCTTAACCATACGACTGAAATGTGATAAAAATAAAGTTAATGACCAAAACATAAGAACCTAAAAGAAGGGAGAAAATGGAACTTTTGCACTCAAAGTGTGGGAAAGCCCTTAGTTTCTTTTTTAATGTAAATTTTGATTCTTTAACTTTCAATTTGTTTTCTTAAGAAGGAGCCATAACCTAATTTTATAAAATTGGTCATCAATCAACATTGGAAATCCTAACAAAACATGAGAAAACCCTGACAAAATAGATTAGAACACACCGAAACGCATAAAACCTCGAAAACACAAGTCAAAGGGCTTAATAAAAAAAAGTTAAGAGATCAAATTGTAAAACTTGCATAATAAAGGGACCTGAAGTGCAAATGTATACTAAATTAATAGTGTTTTGTGAGGGAATAAAAAATGAATGAATAACGAAAATTATTATTAAAAAAGGGCATCATATTTTAGTTTTTTTTCTATAGTGTTCATTTTAGGGAAAAATATGCTTTGGGCTTTATAGTTTTTTACTTTTTATCCTTATATTTTTAGTTGTTTACTTTTCAATAATAAAACTTTTAATTTTCTCATGTTTCAATCTCTTTATGATGTGAAAAGATTCAATTTGTTCTTTCTAGTTTTCAAAGAAGTTCAATTTGATCCTTAAAGTTTTTTATTTTTATATTCTTGGACCCTGTAGTTTTAAGTGTTTAGGTTTCGGTCTTAAAACTTTATTTCCTCATGTTTTAGTCCCTATTTATTACAAAAAGTTCAATTTGTTCCTAAAAGTTTTATAAAGGTTTAATTTGGTCCCTATAGTTTTTTATTTTTTATTTTTGGTTCTTAAGATTTTTGGTTTTATGTTTTGGTTTTAAAACTTTATTTTTCTCATATATGAGTCCTCAGATATTAAGACAGGAGAGTAAAAGTTATCGCAAAATAAAGAGGAGATATATATATTTCAATCAACCATAATTTAGCTATGAAAAAAACATGTTTTCGTTGGGAAAAAAAAAAAGAAGAATAAGGAGAAAGGATTTTGATTAAAGAAATATTTTTTTCCTCATGAATTTAAATTATTAAGATTTTTGCAAATATTTATTTTAATTATCTTAAGTTTTTATTCAAGAAATCATGTTGTTAATAATAATAATAATATTAATAAGACATGTTTCATCAAAACAAGAAAAATGCATATATAAGAAATGAGGATTTTGGCTAGGAAAACATATTTTTTTTCTTCATAATTTAATTCATCCAAAACATTATGAATATTTAATTTAAGTGCCATAAAATTAAATAAAAATTGACTTTGAAAATGATTTCGTTGCCTTTATTGTTTTCTTTATTTTACATTTTATCAGAACTACATTATTTGTTAACTAGTAAGATTCCCTGTAACCTATACTTATAAAATATAGGGGTGTTCACGGTCCGGTTCGGTCTGGTTTTAACACAAAAATTCAACCGAACCGGAAAATAGTATTCCTTATGAATATAACCCGAACCGAACCGAGAACCGGTTCAAACCGAACCGGTTTTGTTCGGTTCGGGTCGGCTTTTTAGCATAAAAACCATAAAAAACCGGACCAATCTTCATCACTGAACTTCTTCATCACTAAACTAAATCGAAGGAAAAATTTGACATCAAATATCAATCTAAGTTATTAATCACAGCAACCACTTACAAATTCAAGAAAAACAACAAAAAAAAACAATCAACAATCAAAGTCTTCCACATAGGAGCTGGGAAGGGGAAGGGGAAGGCTGAGAAGGGGGGAAAGGGAGATCTCGAAGAGAGCTGATTGACCATAAATTTTCTTGGATCTTTGGCTCTTTTGAGGTATGTAGAGAATCTCAAAGCTTGCCTCCGCCCAGCACAAGGATGGAACTAGTATAAGTTATACTGTATAACTATCAAAGGCATGATTTCTTGAATAATGGTTCCCTTGCATCTGGATTGTGAAACTGGAAGGGGAAGGCTGGGAAGGGAAAAAGGGAAGGGAAGGCTTGAGGGGGGTGGCGACTGAAAGGGGAAAAGTGTTTTAGGGTTT
>Ga0307517_10004049_pt1 | contig 22658 bp, 20 predicted proteins | sample 23_EM_MG_FD_194515 | JGI IMG/M metagenome (GOLD analysis project Ga0307517, IMG submission 194515) | Populus trichocarpa ectomycorrhiza microbial communities from riparian zone in the Pacific Northwest, United States - 23_EM | ecosystem: Host-associated > Plants > Roots > Unclassified | place... | reverse complement strand
GCCCTTGCGCCTCTCTGCCTCGGATCAATCACCTCATAGTCTCTCTCCGCTTTGTCTACCTCCTCAGAGTTGTCTTTGGGGAACGCCAAGAGGTGACCGAGGAACCCTCGATCCGTGTCGACCTCCAGTCCTTCCTCTTCAGCCGCGGCGCTCTTGCCAGGCTCATTGTCGACATCCATCTCATCCGGATCCTTGTCCTTCCCTAATCCCGATGACGATAACGAGGTCGATTTGAAGCCTTTCAGCTTCCCTCTGAACCCGTCCAACACCGCCAAAACATCACTTTCGTCCCTCTTCTTTTTCTTCCCGTCTTTGTCTCGTCCTCCCCCTGCCGCGAACAAACGGCCTTTGGAGTATTTCGCGAGCTCTTCTTCCAGGTAGGACTTGCTAGGTTTTGTCTTCTTTTTGGCATGACTAGAGTCGGAATCATCCGAATCTCCACCCGTGATACCACCGGTACGTTTTGAGAGTTTACGGATGTCGGCTTCGAGCTTCTGGATTTCGGCTTGTTTTTCCGATCTTTTTGCATGAATGCGTTAGGTATGGTTTTGGGTGAAACACAGAGGGGATGAAGGACGCACAGCTTCGAAGCCTGTTCTTTCGCGTGCTTCTCGCGGATCCCTCTTATATCTTCAACGTCTTTGTGTTTTGGGTTGGATGCCTTGTCTGCCTGAAAAGACATATTCAGTTGTGCGTTTCATATGCAAAGGGCCGTTGGCACCTTTGAGGGAGCTGCCTCATCTTTTTCTTTCCCCTTTGAAGATTTTGATGAGATATTCGTCACGAAGTCTGGTATCGTCGTTGTCGTGATAGAGTCTTCGAGATCATCGGCCACTGTGGTGCGTTTGGTGCACTCAGCGCGGTAGCCAACAAGAACTGTCATTCGACACTTACGATCCGGTCTCACGAGCGGCTTTTTCTTGAAAGAAGTTGATCCTTCCTCCTCCTCTTCGCCATCTTCGCCGCCAAAACTGAGGAGTTTCGTGTCCCTGGAACCAGAAGTTAGGTGAGGTGTTCAATCTAAAACCACTAAATACTCACTTTTTAGCGCCTTTCCTTCTCTGAACATCCTCGCGTTCTTTTTGTGCTTGTTCGCGAGCACGCTGCTGAGCACGTTTCTCCTCTGCGGTGATGCGTGGGACAATATCGTCAAATGGGTTGTCGACAATTCGAATTGATTTTATCTTTGGCGGGCTATGGGTCGATTTCAGGGCCCTGTTGTACCACGTATTAGAAGCTCAACGTACTAAATTGGACGCCCCTCCTTGTCAGTCTCTAATCATAAACCGTGTCAGTTCGTTTCGATCGAACCGGGAGGGTCTTGATGACTTACTCACCCATTGCTCCAATCTTCACGACATCTATACTCGAAGGTGTTGGAATGTAGGCTTTTTTAATCAGGATTGGGACGTACTGTAGATGGTGTCACCGACGCATCGTCCGAATAGCGTATGTTTTCCGTGAAGTTCCTCTGTCCTGTCTTCACAAACGGTTTGGTGACAGCAAAAAGTGGAGGAACCAAGCAAACGAACCGAGGGTAATGAAAAACTGTGAGTCGTTGGAATTCTTGGTACCCTTATTCGCGCAGGCAACTAGCCCTCGGTGGGGGAACCTCAGTCTTGGGTGTATCTCGTCTTCAAACGGCTCTGTAGAGATAGCCACGCGTGGGCACCAACATCGAAACCACGCGAATAACACAATACGTACCGTCGTAGATGTACTCGCCACCTCCCCCCGTACCGGTCCGATCACCGGTCTGGACGAGGAAGTTTGGGACGATCCTGTTTCATCACACGAAAAAAGGATCAACTTGGGTTCCTCGAGGACCACGGGGACACCTCCGCTCCGGTTTCTCCGATGAAAAGGAAATGGATATCTACCGGTGGAATATGACACCGTCGTAGTAACCTTGTTGCAATGAAGGAGAATGAGCCACGGGGGTAGGGAAGGGGGGTCGGTACTCACCCTCCATGGCGAGCGTGATGAAGTTTCGGCATGCCTTGGGACACTCCTGGATTCGGTTTCAGGACGGAGGAGGGACTCAGCGACACGGTTTGCTGCGCACCCTTGACCAGAGCTCGATGTCGAGCTCGCCGACGGTTGTGTTAATGATTACCCTGCCTCTTGTTGGGAGAGCCATAGGAAGGTGGGTGGCACACGTGACGCGAACAGAGACCTCCGACTGTGAAGGATCCCTGGACAACTTGTTGAATTTTTTTCCGGTGTGTACACTTATCTTAGAATACAAAGCAAAATAGAGAAGCTGCGGAGAAGATGGGAGGAGAGATGGACGTCGGCCCAGTCGACAGATTCTGTGAGCCGAGGGAGGGTTGTTCGCCTTTGTCTGCTACCACCATCTCCCTCTCTTGCACTCACGCTCTCTCGGCAGTTGGGCATCGCGGGCACGGTGCTGTTTGGCGGTGAGTACGCCGTCTCTCTCATCGTGTACGGTCTGATTTGACTTTGATATCTTTGATGGAAGAAAACAAATTGGTCGGAACAGCCCCCTCTCGAGCCCCTCCGCTGACCACCCTTTGATCTCAATCTTCCCTCACGACTATCCCCGGTCGACCGGCATCCCTCGATTTCCTCACCATACACCCACCCGTCGCGTCTCACTCGCCTACCCACCCAGTGGCACTCATCCACCGCCGCCGAGAGCACAGCCTCTTGTGCTCGCCCAGACTCAGTTAAGCATCATCCCAGGAGAAAAGCCGGGTCAAGTGTGTACCCCAACACGACCTTTTGTTATTATACATCCAAAGCGTGACTTGTGATTATCCATCAAATCTCTTGCTCCCTTCTTATGCCTGCCCGTGTGCCTCCTTATAGGTCTCGCTCTTTCCGTCCTCTCTGAGCTTCTGGAAAGGTAAACCCATCAAGTTCGGTGAGCGTCATAGTTCTCATATATTTTCACAACTCCAAACTTACTTTTCCTCTGCCAATCCCTCCCCCTCCCCTCCGACCCATAGCCGTCTTCCCCAGCGGCGACTATGTACTCTCGACTGGAGTCCTATCCAGTTACGACGACTCACCCTGCCGATCCCCACCACCAAATTCTTCGTTATCCACTCACAAAGTCAGCAGTGCTTTCCTCCCAAGTTCCTATCCAGGCGGCGTTCCCCCGACCGACGCTTTTCATCTCCTCTTCTCGTTCTAGTTCCCATTCCTCCACCCCCGGCTCCTCCCCCGAGTTCTCAACGGAAGACGTAAATCAATATCCTATCTCCGTCGCTCAATCTTCCACCATGTCATCTCAACATCCCTCGTTATCGCATCGCGCCCTTCTCCAAGGGCGTCCTCTGCCCCAGGTTCCTCCGCTTCCCATCCCTCCCGCCCCCATCCAACCCCCGACCAATGCCTCCCTCACCAATGCAAGCACTCTGTACTCGAGTCCCCTCACAAGTCCCTCAAGTCCAACCACTCTCCACAGACCGAAACGAGCGCTTCCAATCATTCCACCATCCCCTCACACGCCACAGATGACTTGCCCCTCGCAGTTATCAGCTTCTCCCGCAACCCCATCGGTTGGTTCATCTGATCCCCACACGCCATCACCACAATCATCCTCATCCGCGGAACCTTTCACAAAGCTTCATGTTAATCTATCCATCGACCTTTCCCCCACCACCGCTGTCATTCACCGCTTACCCCCTCTGAGGCGGCAGCAACCACAGACGAGGATCGCTGTGCGCCGTGTCAATGCCGAAGCATCATCTTCAAAGGTCCAGTTGCCACCACGACCACCGGTGCTTTTGCAGGATCTGATTCCGCCACCCCCACCCCCGCGCCCAAAACTCAAGGTTCAGACCCCGCCGTTAACGAGGGCGCTGACCGATCGCTCTCGTCGGGAATCCCCGTCAAACGACCGCCCAAAGCTCCGCATCCAAACCCCTTCCCTTGCCGAACCCAACTCTGCACCTTTTGTCCGGACGAGAAGTCAGGTTCCACAGAGGATACACCCACTTCCACGCGTACCCACTCAAACTGAGCCAGCGAGTCGGGCATTGAATTTGGCCCGTCGTTCCTCTCTGGACTCGCTAACGACACGTTCCTCCGCGTTGCTCAGTCCAGGACAGACTTTAACCCCTTACGTTTCCAAACAACCGAGATCGCGCAGGTTTTCGAAGAGTCCACAGCAGTACACACCCCTGGAGAGCGTACTCACTGGGGCTCCAGGTTCTGACGCGGCGGGAACAAGAATCGTCAAAACAGTACCAGCCGCAATCACTGGTCGCGGTGATCGTGGGCTGGTGGGTGGGGATGATGTGGGGGAGCCGATCTCCCCCATAAAGTTCACACAAGAGGGTTCTGATGGAGAACGTGATGACGAAGATCCCAATTTTGGGTTGGGTGTGGCAAGTCCTGGGCCTGTCGGCCGCTCTGCGGCTGAGAGTCGTGCGTATTTTTGTGACCATTCCTCTTGCATTGTTTTGGCTGATCTCTTGCTCTCTTTTTGTGCGTAGCCGCCGATCAAAATCAGGAAATTCTAGTTCTGTCGAATCCCTCTATATTACACTCAACGGCCAATGAGGTCATCGACAAACGTTTAGGCCGGATACGACGACGACACGGGGAGACTGTGATCCGCGAATTCGATGTCGACCCCCGAGTGTCCCTCGAAAAGGACAAAGGCAAAGGTCGTGCACAAGGAGTCGGCCGCTTCGTTCTCAGCGAAGGGGAAGAAGGTGAAACTGACGATGAAGATGACTTCTACAAACCGAGCCCGAGATGGAGGCACGGTGTCTTTGGCGACTATCAGGATTACATCTCTGATTATGGGTATGGGTACGGCCACGAGCTAGCGCAAGCCATCCAAGAACCTGAGGTATATGGTAACCCGCACTTTGTTGGGAACGCTTATGAACATCACCGGGCTGCTTGGATTGTCAAGGATGATATCGAGGACGAGGGCAGTGATCCAGATGATATGGGGGATGCCGACAATAAGACCCCTGCTGCTATGTTCCCCCCAGGATCAAGGATGTTTGAGATCGAGGACGAGATGGTATTCCAGAAACCCGCGGCAATCTTTGACGACCTTGACGACGATGACGACGACGAAGATAAATACTCGCACAGGGAGAGACACGTGGTCACCAAAACCAGTTCCGCCGTACCGAACGAGCCCGTGTCTTCGGATAGTGACCTAGCGTTGAGCAGCTACGTAACTGTGGAACGCAGCGGTAGCTTCCGAGCCACACCACCCACCAGGTCATCCGAAAGTGCGACGTCTAGGAGACTCAGGATGCATTTGCCTCTCCTTTCCGGGACCGCACAGGGCCCTGAGAAGTCTGGGACAGTGCATTCTGCCTCGTCTTCATCGTCCTCATTCATAACCCCGCCCCCGACCAGCTTCCAAGACCAGGGATTCCAGCAGACTCAAGGCATGGGGCCTGCACTTTCGATCAAGGAACGCTTGGGGAGAAGGTGGCTCAGAGAGAAAGGTGGGCAGAGGTGGGAACAGAGGGATTACGAGGAGGTGATTGGCAGTTTGAAGAAGTTTGCTTGAGACCCCTTCTGGTCATTTCTCTCCTTGGGCTCGCCTCTCCATCTTTTGGGATTACTGTGTCCTCACTGTTTGTTCCACTGGTTTACGTTAGTATGTTTATTTCACTCAGATCTCCCTCGCTGATGGCTCATACGATCACAGTTTGGGTCCTGTCCCTTTATCTTTTGGTGAACCTCTACTATTTTTAACCTGTTCAGTGCCTCTGGCCGGCTAGGTGGGTGTTGGACGCGCGCCATATCCCGTACTGTGCCTGCTATGTGTTCTCCCTCAGCATGTCTCTCTACTATTTAATCGATTAACTATTCGATCCACCCTGTCCGTGTGCGATTTCAATCTCGCACACTCCCTCCTGCGTCATCACCAACCACCCGCGTCGGCCATGATCGGGTTTTCATAGGCCGTTGACAGCTTTGACTATCGCTAACGTTATTGTATCGGGCCTTAGGACCGCACTTACCCTGAGTCCTGATCTTGATCAGGTCTTCGAAAACGCGAACTGGCAGAAGTCTGGACAGGTATTGACCACTTCGTCAACTGCAAACGACAATCCCTGCTGCGTGTTTGTACATCTCGATGGTATTCTCCATTCCTCACTTATCACTTCTCTCGAAGGATCTGAGAGCTGGCTAACGAAACCCGGGGTTTGCTCCCGTCCCTGTCCCTGGTTGTCAAACTAGTGACTCATGAGACGAGGCATCGGGTGTTCTAGCTGACGAAGAATTTCATCGTGGGCGGCCTGTGGGCACGCTTCGTCCCGGAGCTGTCAGCAGCCGAGGGTCTATGAAAGGCCGCCTCCATCGGCATCGGCTGATGTGATGTTCATTCTCAGTTCGTGTTTGAGGTTTGAACCAAGAATTCACTGGCGGCTAGATTTAACACTGCACGATTGATCTCGGGTTGTGAATGGTAAGGTGTGGGGCATTAGATTGAATACTGATTATCGAGCGCTTGGTGTATGCGACCCACTGGCAGACCACTATAGTACTCGTCGCAGCTCATGAGGAAGCCTTGTTCAGTTTTTGTCTGAGAAGATCGGCCCTGGATGCTATTTGGTTTGTGTATGTGTTTCGCATGGTCCCACCGGCATCTCGTTGGATGGCTGTGGTGGATGAATGTGAATACACCAATGAGGAGTTCAATTCTATCAACCGAATAACGTTGCACATCATTCGCAGATCTATTCACTCTGTACTCACGGGACACGGAAAGGGAATACGAGAGTCACCATCCATCACCCCAACGGCCGAATCGAAACCTTCATCGATAGTGTAGACCCCAGGTTTGGAACCGAAAAACCTGCGTTAATTGTTCAAAGTGATAGAAACGCCTCAACTAATGCAATGGGGGTTCGACCGGTTGGTACTGCCGTGATGGACAGGGATGTGAACCTAAAACCGCGAAATCTCGACGCAGCACGCTCCATATCTGGATGGATGTCCGGATCGAGGAATCGCCTGAAGCCCGTACACTACAGCCCTGTAGACGGGCAGTGCACTTGACCATGAACCCTCGTGCATCCCCAGAAGAAAGCGGGGTCTAGATCATAGGATGTGCGGTTTCCGGTCGACAGAAGGGTGGTGAGCGCGGATCCACACCCGCGCGTAGTATCTCTCTTCCCTTCGAGACCCTACACCCATGGTTCTAGTGGCATTCAAATGTGTGAGGGAGGTGGAAATGATAATGTTACACCGGAAGTTTTATGTCGATCTCGTCCCTGAAATGCTAAGTTGAGCCGGCAGCGTCGAGTGCCTCTGGGTCGGTGACGTCTTCCAAGATCTACGACATGGGCCACGCATTATCTTCTGAATTGTAGTCAGACCTCCCTCCCCCGTACTGGTTCAGCATCACATAGAGTGGCCGCGGGAATTTTCTAGGATGAAGGGCCCGGCCGGTTTCCTGGGATGGAGGACCGAGGTTGCGGTGTGAAGATCCGATCCTATGAGTAGGAAACTCAGCTCCATGGAGTGATGGATTATTGTGATGGAATGAAGCATTGGGTACCGGGGGCATGTGTGAATCCTCTTGTACCTCTTCCAGTGAGGCCCGAGGTGATGGGTGGTGGAGGGACCTGAGTGTAACGCGAACTCATTGGCTAAAATCCGATGGGGCATATCGGCGATCGGGTGTGACCTCCCGCGGGGGCGTGGGATGTTCGATGACGGCCCTCGGGGTACGCGGGCGCCGGTGGCAGCAATGGGTCAAGTCGGGCCTTCTTCCGTAGACCACGGAGATCAATCAATCTTGGTGTCTGGAACGGACATGCACGCAACGACGTACCCGTATATTGTAGTGTAAAACATAACTCCGAGACCAGTGAAAGTGACGAGGAGATTCGTAACGGGGGTGTTGATGGACAACGTGTATCGGCAGAAGCCACACGCGGGGGGGAACCTGGGGCATTATTCGAAAGGCCCTCGACAAACAGGTGTACCAGTCATTTCTCGATTCCCCCCGGACTTTCGTTGACGGTCTCTGCGACGACCAACCGAGCCACTGTTTGTTCGACATCGCAATGAATCCAATCAGGGAACTTGCATACATGGGCCCGAGGCGGTGACGATCTCGCTGGGAGGATGTTTCTTGGTAGGTGAAATGGTAGGAGTTTCGTACGGGACAGCGGACTGATTGTGGGTGAGAAGGACTATGGGGAGAGACTGCCAATTGTTCGTTTGGGTCGGGTCCGAGCATCGAGAACGAACTACGAGTTAACTGCAGGGAACAAACCAGCCAACGAGGAAAAGCCAGGTGAGTAATGGGAGTAGGTAGTAGACGACGTACGAAAACAAGCGTGATGCCCAGGTCCTCGTCACACCTGGTGAAGCCCGTGTCATATACGGTCGCTTCCCTCTTGTAGACGGTATAGAAATCTAGGCGGGTATTGTCTTTCTCAATTAGAGGCGGGGATGAGGGCAGCGTATTCCGCATGTCGGTTCTGTCGGGAAGTCAACCAGAGCCTGAGTGGTTACGGTAGCATCCACAGCATACCACTTGTGATTGACCTGCAGTGGAGAGACTTCTTTCACTGCTATTTCCAGGTCCCGCGAGGGGCCGGAAGAGCTGGATGCAGCGAAAGCCAAGCTTGGAAGCACTGTCGACGTAATTTGCGTCCATCTGTAAGAGAGGCGTTCATGATACGAGAATGGAAAAGTGACGGTTGTTGATGAGCGCTTGAGCCTATACGCGCATGCCGCCGATTCTCGGCAGACACCCGCGTTGAACCCCTCCACAAACCACGATCAAGACACCATGTCCCTCCCGGCTCCTACCAACAACGACGACCTACGCTCGCAAGGTTTGAAGGCAGCATGCTCGGTGTAAGCAAACCAATCCAGAGTATATCATGGCCTAACCGCGTTTGAGAACAGACTGAGCGATGAAGGTAACATCGATTCCGTACGGGTTTTGGACGAGCAGATCAGAGCGCAGGAGAGGGTCTTGATCAAGCTCAAACGCACTCGGAACTCGTTACTAAACGTTTCCAAACTCCCACCCGAAGTGCTTGGCGATATTTTCTGTTGGAACGCCACCCTCAAAGGTGACTTTGACGGGTTGGAGAAGGGGTCGCACAACTTCTTATTCGTTTGTCATCACTGGTTCGAGGTCGCCTCGCACACCCCTGAAATTTGGAGTTTCTGGGGCAACACCCTCAAGGACTGGAAACAGCGGTATCGCCGCTCTGGATCCGCTCCGCTCGATTTGGTCTTAGATGGCCATGAGATTGTTGGTAGTGTCATCCCGTACGACGCACTCCAGGATCGCGCCACCCGGGATACCATCCGACGGATCCATCTCAGGACCAATAATTCCTGGCTTCTGAACTCTCTTCTACAACAATTGACCGTTCCCGGTGAGGGCGTTCGGTCCAGCAATGTGACGTCATTCATTCTGTGGAACTGGGACCATCTACCGGTGGATGTCTCCAATTTCTTTTCCCGCTACCAATTTCCGAAATTACAACGGCTTCACCTTCAAAACTATACGATCTCATCGTGGGATTGCTTGATGTCACAGACTACAGTCCTCACGACTCTAAATCTCCGCTTCGCCGATTCTTCACCCACTCCTTCCATATCCCAATTACTTTCAATATTCGCTTCGAATCCTGCCCTCCGGAAAGTCAATCTTGGCAAGGGTGCGATCCCTGGTGACGGAGACAAAAAGACCTCCTTTCGAGTGCAACTCCATCACTTGAAGGAACTTATGTTGGAGGGAGACTTGCAACACGTCATCACGCTTCTTCATCGATTAGACCACCCCAGAAATATGAATCTTTTAGGACTCACTCTTCACGATTGCGATGTCACGGACGTTTCACAAATCATCGGACCGTACCTGCGGGACCACCTCCAACGTTGCGACAGACCTCAGGACGGACTGTACCTCTCCGTTTTCACCGGGCATCTCCCTGGATACCGCGGGAATCAAATTATGCTTCAAGTAGGCGATCCAGGTGGAATCAATTTCTCCGCCCGAATATGGGAACACCCTGATGTTTTTGTTGCAATCACCGTGGTATCAAATGCAGTACTCCGCACAGACATACGAAAGAGGGTGGCCCTTGAACTTATCGCCCACACTCCACGAGAAGAGGTCGTCTACCTCCACACAGCCGATAATCCCGTCGCCATGGAGGACGCATACACTCAATTTCCCAACCTAAGGGCATTATCCTCTTCTGTCACACCTCTGTCCGAGCTGTTCCCGAATCCGAACCTGGTTGGGGATGAGAAGATCTTCCCTTCTCTGGAACACATCCGCTTGGATTGCGGCTTTGGGGATAACAGCGGCTGGAGTCCACTCATAGCCTTTCTGGACCGCCTCACCTCCTCCGGAAGCCGATTGGACACGCTCGTAATCAGTAGCACCGCTCATATGTGTTCAGAGGTGGTGGAGGGTATCAGGAGTATGGTTCGAGAGTTTGTTATTGACCAACTGAACCCACTGCGCAACTTTGATGCCTATTAGAGATCGTAGCCTCCTCCCGTGACATGTGGTATTTAGGGTGCATACTTCTAGATACCTCTCGCCTTGATCGTTTCGTAATGCTATGCTGCTGATATGACCACACTAATTATTGTGGTCCCACCCCCTGAGTTCGCTTACCAATGCATGTCGTTGTGCCTACCGTTTGACAATTAAGGTCACCGCTCAGTCTGCGTTTCACTAGTTTTATCGTCAATTCCATGCAGGCTCTTGAGATGGATGAAACACGAAGAAGGAACACGGTAATCTGGTTCAAGCCTGGATATTTCCGAGCGGACAAGTTGACCTACCCACACCCTGCCAACGTCGCTGGATTCACCAGAATTAGTCAAGAAATGAATTACCGGCATGGAACAGATCCTCTCAGTGTGGTCGTGTGACTATATCTAGTCCCTAGAACTTTGCCGGTGCCTGTAAAGAGTCCTCCCGGCCTGGATCCTCGATGGTGGGCGATTGTGAGAAGCAGAAAGTTCAATTGGACCTATGCGACAAAAGATACCGTAGAAGATAGACCGTGTGGCAGCACAGGTAAATACATACAAGTCGACCTTCGATAGGCTTAGACTGCGCGAATCATCTCCTGGACATCCTTAATCCAGTCTTCGAGATCTCCACCCCACCCACCCAACCTACGGGTTCTGGCTTGGAACGCTTCGCTCATCATTTCTTCCTGTTGACGTTGTCTGTAGGGATCGTGGTGGGTCCAACTCCACCAAAGGATGCTTTTCTCTCCGAGCGAGAAGACTTCCCTCCACGACTCGTCACATCCTGGGCTACAGGGTTTTCCGTACCCCATAAGTCGGGCAAAGGTTCTATAGCAAATCCTTGGGAAGTACAGAAGGAATGGTGGGTCCAACCCTAGGAGACCGGTCAGCGACGAGAAGGAAACGCGTTCCGGAGAAAATCTGTGGGCTTACAGATGATATCCGTAGCATTGTCCTTTACGAGGTTTCCAATTTTCGAGGTATAGCTCCCGTCGATTATCCAACCGGTCTCCGCCATCTCGTCGAACTTCTCTTGGATTTTCGCACGGAATTCGTCTGCGGGGCAGGACCTCCAGTTCGGACCCCAATGAATGGTATCCAAGCTGATGTGCGGTATGTTCAACAACTTGGAGAGTCTACCGCCCAGCGTCGTCTAACCCCACGTAAGGCAGAGTTGGGTTGTGGGTTAAACATTAGAAGTTTCACCCACGACGCGACCTCTTACCTTTCCGGTGCCTTTATGATAACACACAATGACCGCGCGAGGGGGAAGGGACGTAGTTCGTTCACTTTGGTTTTTTTATTCACGTCTCCGGGTTCGTGACAGCAACGTACCGCTGTTGCCCACGATCAATATCCTGTACCTCCCGGACTCATCGCCAATCAGCGGTTTCTGATGCGCGGCGGAGGGTTCGGTGGTTGTGGATGCATCTGACATGGTGGTGGTCGGTAAGGAGTGGTGAGAGCATGCCGGTCGTCCTTGAGGCTTGAAAAATGTGAGGAGTCTTGAGTCACGGGGAGTCGAGAGAAGCGATCGGTGGTAGGATCTCTCGGAACCGAGGTTACCGTGTGTCCACAACACTCGTGGAGGCAAACCTGGGATTACACACGCGTCCTCGCTCGCTCAAGGCATGTTCATAGTGGGGGTTCGAGGTCGCCGGCGTCACGAAGCACTCCAAAACCTTGTTTGATAACGGGAAGAGTATCGTAACTCGCGGACCAGCCCCAACGGTACTCGACCAGTCAAACAACTACAAACTCAAGACAAAAAAAAAGAACTCTGCATAAGTTAGATTCTGAAATTCGAAGCCGAGGCCATGGTTACCCTAACAACCCCGAACGCCCGAACGGAGGACCCCGGCCCTGACTGCCTTCCAACTACTAGTACCCCCTCCCCCCGATTAGAGTTCTCACCCAATTCCCCCCGGCGGTCCAGTAGTCTTCCATTCTCACCGAACCAGCTGGGATTGTGAAACGGTAGGATGGGGGCATAGAGTGGCTCTCCCAAGCTAGGATAGAGTTGGTAGACGACTCGAGAGTAATTGAAGGCCGGAATGCGCCATATGTCTTGTGTCTCTATGCTTAGGGATGAGAGGCTATATCCGGAACTATCGGAAGGAGTGCTTGGGGGAGAGGGCCACGCCGGTAGCGTGATCTGGGTTTCATAACTCCCACACATGACAGCGATGCGTTCCAGTGCCGGCCGATGTGTCGGCTCCCTACTCCAGCATGCTTGTAACATTTCCCAGATGCGATCCGGAATCGATGGAGGTCGTTGCGGTCGTTCTCCGCAAAAGACTTTATACTGGACCATATGGTTGGGTACCTTGCGGAATGGTCTTTCCCCAGACAGAACCTGTGTGAGTGTTGAGTCTTTTACCCTGAAATCCTGGATCGGGAGTCATGCCTCGTAAATCACCATTCCCAGAGCGTAGATGTCCGCTTCCTTCCTCATCGTGGGTTCCCTGGGTTGACCCTCCTCGGATTCGAGGCAAAAAAGTTCTGGAGCCATGTAAGCGTTGGTACCTCCTGGGCTGGTCGAATTGGATGTAATGCCAAGCCAACGAGAACGGTCGAAGTTTGCCAGACCGAAATCCGCTAGGCGAGCCCTACCATCGCTGTCAATAAGCACATTGTCCTGCGGTGAGGCCGGTTAGCACATAATCAGAAAGAGAAGGAAATGGCTAAGATCATACCCCCTTGAGATCGCCGTGGACAACGTCTTGGGCGTGCAGGTACTGGAGGCCCATGCATACATCCATCAACTGGGGAGAATAAGCCAAGGTCCTGGGGGCAGAAGGGAAGAACCAACCAGTTTGAATCGGTCGAGATTGGGATACTTGATGACGAAATCACGGATGTTACCGTTTGACATCCATGGGGATATTAGACATGGCTGTGACCCCCGAAGGTTGAGAGAAACGCCATGTAACGGAAGGATATTTGGGTGGCGCATGTGTTTCCAAATGACGGCCTCCCGAGACAATCGCTAAACAAGGGTTAGTCTGAGTGGAGTGTAGAGGACAGCGAGACATGATACCTACTCTCTTCAGCCGACTGGGATCTTCAGACAGATACTTGGTGAGAGTTTTCACGGCAACCATCTTCCCTCCTGACTCCCCCCGGAACACTTCAACAAAACGTGAAGCTGGGACGAACGGGTGTTCGTCCAATAGTTTTACATCCCCTTGGAACGCGTAAGAAGTAGGTAATACCCCCCACGATCCACAGAGCGACCGTAGGAGGCGAAGGGTACGCGTGCGGTACCAGGGTGGGAGGTCGGAAAGTGTCAGTATATCCACAAGCTACGCAGAAGTCAGCCTAAAATTTGCAAGAGACAACCGCCGGTCGCGTACCTTATCTAGGGTATCAGCGGCAGAAATCGCAGTTGACCCCTCAAGCTGCTCGAGTAGTTCGCGCTCTCTCTTGCTTAGAAGAAGCAGTTCCAACATTTGCGGGAACATTTGAGAACGGGGGTCTGTCGTTTCCAAAGATGAGAGGAGGACAGGTAGGAAGAGCGTCGGTGGTGGGATGGGCATGGCAGGAGGGACGTAGAGGTGGTCAAGGAAAACGCGGGTCATCAGCGCTGTCAGCACACACCGAGACCTAGGGTGAGCACCTTCACTGCCGCGCCCGCATCACCTCGTGGTAGCGCACTCAATATGTGAGTACGTACTGTATGCGCCTGGTGGAAATAAGCAGTGTAGCAGTGGGTAACGGAAGCAATGGTCAAGACCATTTTAACCGGCAGTGGCCGGGGTCTGACTCAGTCGGGGCACGATGATGATCCTACCAGGCGATCACCTCACGGATCTCCAAAATGAGCGACCTCGCGCAGATACCACCGGGTGCTAACCAAGTCACAGACGCAGATGAAGAGGTTTGGCCACTGTGGATGTATAGATTTCAAGAATCTAACGATCACTCACAGGTATTCCTACTGTACACTCGGTTGGCGGCGACACCACCGACACAGGTGATGGGAGGCCTGGGCTGTGTGGACTCGCGCAGTCCAGTTCTCAACGTGAAAGTTGAGCTGGACTTGTCCATTGACCAACCCGCCCGGTCTCCCAGTAATCGCAAAAATAGCTCTAAGGGTACCAAGTCCCGGAAACAGAACATGGCGGTTGAAGTCGAACTCGCCCAAGATCCTACTTCGCTCAGAAGTAGAAAAGGAGATACCGGCAGTGTTTTGTGGCGCGTCAGGTATTTTTTTTTTGCCCCACGTGTACGGTCCAAACTAAACGGATTACAGCATCGCGTTTGCGAAGCTGGTTCTCCAGGAACACTACAGCCCACCAAGTAATCCGCTGTTTAACAAGGACGCATTGTCCCAGGCACACATCTTGGAACTTGGGTGAGCGTAGTTGGAATATTTTTTGAGCGTGAACCGACAACGGAGCTGACAGATCTGGGACCGGTCTCCTCTCCGTCCTATTTTCCCCGCTTGTTCGCCGTTATACAGCGACGGACATCCCTGACCTCATCCCACTCATCAAAAAGAACATTTCCATGAACGTCCCTAGCGCGTCAACATCGAATATCGTCGCCCGAGACCTCGACTGGATTACGCTCCAATCCACACCGCCCACGCTCCGCACGAAAGCGTTTTCGTTCGAGGCCGTCGATCTCTTGCTCGTGGTAGATTGTGTGTACCACCCCAGTTTGGTGGGTCCGCTGGTCGAAACAATACAGTACTTGGCAACACCGGGGAAAACGACGGTCATGGTTGTTGTTGAGCTGAGGGCGGATGACGTTGTTCGTGAGTTCCTAGAAGCGTGGCTGCAGAGCGATCCGAGGTGGGTGATTTGGAGTCTTGGGGAGCAGAGGTTCAGCTCTGCGTACGCCCTATGGATGGGCCGCCTCCAATTGCAAGAGGTGTGACTGTCTGGGATTCGATGTCGCTCGTCTTCCGCTCGCCGGTCACTGGTCTCCCATTCACCCACGTTATCCTCGGGAGACGAGGATGGTTTTCGAGCTGTCACAAGCCCAGATCCGGCTTCGCAGGTAAAGGTCCAGCATCGCGTCGACGAGCAGTAATTCGCATTGTACTAGATATATTCCCGGGACTCCTTGAGTATGGCCCATGGTCGCACATGTCACGCCGTGACGTTAGTCGAGAGTGAATAAGCGCAACTTTAGTTCAAACGCAGTTGTGCCTCCCACGTCCGTTCGGCCATAGTGACCACCTTGTCCGTGACCTCAGGCCTCCGGCCTTGGCAGTTCCGGGCTCTGCCGCTCATCGGCTCTATACCTTATCCGTTGTAGCCTGAGAAAGGCCGATCACTCACAAAAATGGAGGCGGGATTGAATAGTGTCGGTGGTGGCATATTGCAGTTTGGCACCATCAAACAGACCTTGTGATGAACGCTGAGGGCGGTTCTGGGATTCTGTGCCCAACACACCTATGTATTCAGGGGTGACATTGGGAACACTGCACAACCAAATATACTGTCTTTTAGAAACCGCAGATTTCGACGAAAGCCACCCGACAGATAAATGCAGAGCGTAGAAAGTCGCGAGTCACTCAGATAAAGTGTTTTCAAGACCAGGGACCGAGGGGCCATTTATACACGGGTTTTATCTTACACCCAAAGCTTGCTAAGTCCAACACTGAGAGCCCCTGGGTCTCTCTACAAAATATATCGGTACCCGCTCCACTTGTCTCCTTTTTCCCTCTTCGCGTCCTCGACTGTCGCGAACCTTCCGTTGAGCCTTGTCAACTTCTCAACAATCTCGAGGTCGCCTACAAGGAAGAAATAAGTCGACGGCGCAGGGACCGGGCGTAGCAGCAGATGAACGTACCGTTGTCGTTGACGCCCTGGATGATTTCGTCCCTCATTCCCAGGTCACGCCGTGCGTTTTCGGTCCTTAGCACGAGGTAGTATACCACAGAAGTCAGTAGAGCGAGCCCGATATAGGCGAGGACGATTCCGTGACCCAAAGCGTACCGTGGTCGGTCCCGAGCACGATACTACGGAGAGTCAACTGTGAGGAAGCGGGCCATGTCGCTAGGGGGATTTCTGCCTACCACATTTGAGCTTACGGCGCCGTTGATGTTAGAACTGTATGCCAGGAAATCTGTTACTCGAGGTAGGGATCACCAAACGAAAACAGACGCACAAACCGACGGTCATCGCAATAGATATACTACGTTTGTAGGACCCCTCGACGTTGTTCGAGACCCATACACTCCAAACTGTCAGATAGGAGGAATTCCTCGGGCCACAAAGAACTCACAGAGAAGTGGCTATAGGTGGAAGCATTGATCAGACGTGTAAAATGCGGAGGTATTAAGTGCTCACCACTGGCTGGGAAAATTCCACTGTTCTCAGTGGTGGACTCGTCAATCCACGTCTCGCTAGGACACCCGTTGTACTCACCACGCGCCAAGGTACACGGCAACGTATGATAGTGCAGGTGATCTGGAAGAAATCAAGATGATGTAACCGGCAGCAGCTGGGTATTGTCAGTTCGTGTAGTCCACGCCACTCTGGGTTGTGCCCCACCTATACAAAGGGGAATACTAGGCAACTTGAATCGACCGGACTTCCACGTAAGAGCAATAATACATACATGGTGAGGAGACCGCGTCTCCCCTTGCGATCACTGTAGAATCCAACGGCACAGGTTACAATACAAGCGAAGACGTAGATGGGGACAGTGAGTAGGTTGGCGGGGGTGGCGCTGTATCCGAGCTGTACTTCGGTGTGAATACTAACTCCGAAATTGAATCTATAACCTCAGATAGTACCTGATTGATGATGGCGGGGAGGAACAGCGAAAACGCGTATAGAGGAACGCCAATTCCTGCGAACATCAGCACTAATAGAGATAATTTGATTAATCAAAGAGGTTAGAAATGAGAATTTTTTCTTGCTTGTAAGATAAGTCACCCAATCAGATAAGCTCTGCCAAATATACTTCATCTTGAGGTTCTCTCCCGCTGCACTGTGCTGGTTATCGCTCTGCAATCGACGAACAACAACAGTTCGTTCAGCGTTGGTGAGGAATTTTGCACTGTCGGGGAAGTCCTGGATGATCCAGAAGGACAGGAACCCCGCGACGATCGTCACCAAACCTTCCAAAAGGAAAATCCACGCCCAGCCAGGTTTGCCGCCGAACCCGTCCATTTTCGAGATTGCAACCTTTTGGGGCGCCAAGTCAAGACGAAATCTTGAGAAGGCAGATTCTACTTACAGCGAGCAAACCACCAAATGCACCTGATACAGTGGCCGCCGAGAAGAAGAGTGCCACGCGGATACCAAGCTCCGAACGTTTGTACCAGCTAAACGAGGGCTGAGTTTGGAGTTTGAGGAATGGTCGGAACGCACCATGAGAGGTAGTAGGTTACTCCAGGGAACAGCCCCGCCTCGAATACCCCCAAGAGCCACCTCATACCTAGAGGGAGTGTCACGAGCGTGACGCGCGACGGGTGCGATGAAATTTACCGAGGAGCTGTCCGTAATTTTTCACGAGACCTTGGCAAGTCTAAGAAGTCTATCAGCAATGCCCGGGATGGGGAGAAGCGACCAAGCCTACCATGATGACACCCCATAATAGCATAAGCGTGGAAAGCCAAATGCTAGGACGCAGCCTCTTGAGGAGCACGTTACTTGGGGTCTACCAAGCGCACTCAGAACTCGATGGACTTGCGCAAAGAGAAGGGGACATACTTCGAAGAATGCATAGGAGAAGTAAAAGATCGTCAGACATAATAGATATTGTTTATCGCTGAGGTGTAGGTCGTCTGCAAGATGGTAGAGCTGTTGGAAGCACACGTCAGAGCCGGCCAAAGGAAAGGAATTAATGGACGTGCCCTGGCATTCCCGATACTCGTACGGTCCAGGAAACTCAGAAGGTACAAGAACGACAACCAAGGGAGGAGACGCCGGTCTATCTTTCGGATAAGCTTGGCCTCGTCGATGCCCGACACGTCCACATCAGGATTATAGACAACAGTCTCATTCTTCCCACCGTTGTGCTCCATCTTTTCGGTGTCTGGTAGTTCTTTGCGGTCGGATGTGGACATCGTTGGGGAGTGGGAGGGGAGGGGAGACAAGAAGGTTTGGGGGAACCTTCCCCCCAGTGGCGTCCCGTCTAAGAGTGGAAGCTTCCCCGCTCCGCAATCCGAATCCAGCTCCATCGATACAAATTTTGGATTTTTGGAGATGGAATTGCTTGCAATGGAGAAGCACAACCGCATGGCTGGAACGAGGATGTTCTCGGGGTCGGATTTGACTTGGGCTCGAGTCCCAGGCTGATCCGTCGCGGGAATGACATCTTGGCCCGAGACCAGTTGCTCCCTCGGTCCGTCCCCGATGGCGCAGAAACAGAACATCCGACGGGCGGGGGGAGCCGAATGCAACCTTAGCTAGTGAGGCCTCGATGGCCCATCCAGTGTTGTCTTGGCGTTCTTGTCGTCGAGAACCGGAATCCATGGGTTCAAAGTCGGGAGTTCGACCAGCCATGCTGCGAAACCGCTGAGGGAGGAAGTATCGCTCGAAAACCACAACTCCGTCGGAAAGAGAACCCGGATGAGACTGATCGACCGTTTTCTGCTCGAGGAATATGTGTCGGGGGTCATTGGGGGGACTACGTGGCCATGATACAGACAAGTTGCTTACTTCACTGAATTTCCCGGGACATTTATTCCTCAAACCTTGGTTTTTCGGTGCGAGTACGTTGTACATGTTTGTTTGGTCTGGCGCGTGACCTCGTGCTTTGTCATCCTCCTCTCGCAACTTTGGCCGTAAGTCTTCGACGTCACGTGGTAGAAAGACACCCTCTGTGTTCCCTCCTGCGATGAACCACTCGAGCTCGCAGCGAGATATGCATACCTCTACATTTGGCACACCAGGAATGTCGTCGTCCACGAGCGGTCCCAATCCCAGCCCGTGGAACCACAGCACGAGCAGCAACGCTTACGGCTCGCTTTCTGATTCATTAAACCAGTCTCTGAGCCAGTCGAGGCCTCAGTACCAGGCTGGTTATTTAATGGTACGCGCCAAGCTCCGTACTAGTTGGACGTTGGGGAACTGACTCTTTGGTACAGTCCGCGAGCACTTCAAATGTAATTCACCACTGGCTGCCACCTCGACTCAGAACGCTCAACTCCTCATCCCATACAGAACGTTTCTCAAAGTGGGCAAAGATACGACGACGCGCCGATTATCCCCACGAAAGCAAAGATGAACCTTGCGCTCGCGAGGAGCACGACCTCAGACTTCGGGACGGACTCGATGTTTGAGAAATCCAGGTGCAGCTGTTCCCAGTTCTGCTTCGCGCAAATAACTGAACTTGTTCCAGGACCTCTCGACCCGATGAAGACGCACCACCTGTCACATCTGTTAACGAAATGATGAACGACATCCCGCCAGACTCGTCGCAATCCCGATTCCACCCAAGGGTAAGTGTCACAGTAATGCTCTATTGTCGTGGGTAATCTGATGGTTGTGCAGAACTCGTTTGCGTCTCCCCTTCATCGTTCTTTCGTGTCGTCCAGATCCCAGTCTGCACACTCGCAACAATCTGCCTTACTACCGCAAACCCCAAAACCCCAAGGGCCGGATTCGCAATTACTGTATATCATCGTGTTTGGCTATCCACCCGACAAGTATACCGCTACGCTGGAGTACTTCAAGTTACTCGGGGGGGAGGGCGAGACGACGGACGCCACACCTCATTCACAAATAACCAACTGCTTCAAGTTAGGATTTAACAACCCAGCGGACGCCCTCAGGGCGGTGAGGAAGAATGGCGAGGTCATTGGGGGCACTTGGATGGTTGGAGTTAAGTGGGCGGTAAGTGGTATTCCAATCATATGTTTCGACCTATCCGTTGACGTGCGACCAGGACCCTCAACTTGCCGAATCTACCGTTGGGTCTTCGCTGACCCGCGGGGGAATTTTCGATGTCCGAAGTCCTACCTCGGGCGACCCTCAGGTCGACGCCATGTCGGTGGACGATGGGTTCCCACCACCTATTAACTCACCGTCGTCGAGTGGGTTCTCGAATGCCCCTGCCTTTGGTACGCCGATCAAGCTGGCGCCGCCTGGTGCAGCCTTCAGGCGGCATGGGGTTCCGAGCGTACACAACACCCCGACGGATCCAACCAAGACTCAACCACAGGGTCCGCCGCCACCTGTGAATAGGGGTATGATTGGGCAGGTGTCGGAGATGATATTCGGTTGGTAATAGACGTTATCATGGCACTGTAATTTCTGAATTATGAGCAATGGCCATTATTTCTTCGCAAATTATCCCGAGGTGTTCATCACAATCTCCGTCGCGTGCCACCATCGAGCCTGCTAACTCCTGCCAACAACGTCGCGTTAGATCCTCAGGCCGCAACGAGGAGCAGATTGCGGAGTAGTTCCAATTCAAGCGCGACCAGGTGCTCCCGTCCCCATGATTGTCAACGTCGTTGTATCCACTATCATGTCTGGCTACACCGGGTAGTTGTGGGTTGGTGAGACATCAATGAGTACGAGGTCCCTCGCAGAGGTTCACATACAAATCGTGAAATGTGTCAACATAGCTTTCACGAGGATGTTATACCGTGGCCATTGCCGCCCAGGTACAAGACTGCAATCAGATTTGTAAGTTGCGTCTCGTGCGGGGCATTCCATATACAATACATGGTGTTTTCACAGACCGCCGGAGCTGTCCTTGAAGCACGGAAACTGGCTCGACAAACCGTTCCTCGCTGTAGCTCCGTGGAACGTAAAGTTGTGAGATACGCGGATTAACTTATTTGTTCCCCAGGTCAAGATCTATGCGACATTCCACTATCGAGTGCAATCGAGCGGTCAAAGCGTAGAAGAAAAGATATCAAACTCACCCACGCATTGGACTCTGCGTCATGAGTCCCCGCTGAGGCAATCATTGAGTCATCTCCCAAAGCTAACCCCCGTATCATGAAAGGTCTGACAAAACAGCTGCCATGCAATACAATTTTGCGGGACGTGTGTCTGTGCCGGTCGCCTCGCCTTTGTCCGCATCCTATTTGCGAAGAGAGCTTCCTCCCGTGGTTCGTGGGAAACGAAGTGTGCAGTGACGTCACGCTAGGGGGAAGAAACAAACCACACCGACGCAGGCTGACCAAAACCATGACCACCATCCGCAAGATCAACTGTGCCGTCATAGGCACTCTCCAAGTCTTGGCCCTCCCTTTCGACAACGAAGGCATTTGCGTTGGGGAACTTGTGGAAAAGTATTTTCCAAAATTGACCGCCGATGAACTAACCGGAATAGAGGTTTGGATGGTACGTCGTAACGCGATCCTCGATCGAACCAAGGACTGACCGTCTTTCCCCAGTTGAAAAAGCCGATTTCTTTTGATGAAATTATATCGAATTTCTCATCGTTGCTTGGCCCATCGGCAACCCTATCAGACTACGCCACCCTCACCATGCAAGCGGAGGAGCTGTCCAAGGTTTGGGCCGTTCGCGACCGCAGCTCCTTGCACCTTATCATGCGACCGCCCCCCTCCTGTATGTTCCCACCCTTGTGCTTTAAGACCACCAGTTGACACAATCTGCAGCGGCTGCGAAGCGCAAGCTTTCGAGCGGGGAGTACCCGCCACCAAAACGACCCAATTTAGAGAGAGGTATGCATAACTTATTCTGGCGTGTCCGGGTTGGACTAATACTGGAGGATTAGCTCATCAGGCTGCCGTCACCCTTGGGCGCCAGGCAAGCGCTCCATCCTTCGCTTCAAGAATGGGCGCAATTGGAAGAGAACAAGAGTCATTTCCCCTTTACAATGGCCGTCCTCCTAAAAATTCTGCTTTCGACGTTCGGCTCTTCCACCCCGCGTTTGAGAAGTTCAGCCAACGGTTTCATGGCACCGGGAAGCTCGCGAAAGAGGGAAACGCAGCAGTTCATGAACTCTTGGTTCTCTCCGCCAATTACTACGACACCAAGAATGAACGTCGGGAAGCGATCAAACCAGTTCTTAAAACTCTCCTAGGAGGTCGCGACCTCGAGGACACCGAAAATCTCGACCGGTCATCTCCGGACGGGACCATTTTCTATTCTTCTGGGCGTATCCGTGGGTCGGTGGCTCTCCTCCTCTTCGAATTGAAAAATGAGATCGGGACCGGATACTCTGACGCCACCCACCAAGTGGGATTACTGTATCGCAAATATTGGGTACAGAAGGTGACCCAAACTGAT
>Ga0307517_10004048_pt1 | contig 22661 bp, 16 predicted proteins | sample 23_EM_MG_FD_194515 | JGI IMG/M metagenome (GOLD analysis project Ga0307517, IMG submission 194515) | Populus trichocarpa ectomycorrhiza microbial communities from riparian zone in the Pacific Northwest, United States - 23_EM | ecosystem: Host-associated > Plants > Roots > Unclassified | place... | reverse complement strand
TGATATCTATCATCTTCTTCTAAGAGCTCGTCAAATAAAACCTGCATTGATCGAGTCTATCCAACCACTACGTACTTCCTAAGTGGTAAAAAGTGTGAGTTTCATGCTATGGCTAATTAAAAGACACAATGTTGAGAATTGTCAAGACTTCAAGAGGCAGGCGTAGCATGATCAATAATGGAATATGGAAGTCATTTATTCGAGATAGAGTAACCCATTAAACCCACATATATACCTCTTTCGACAAGCCAATGAGATTATTGAGTAGAGAAAATGAAGATATGGGATTATCCAATGAACTAAGTGACGAGAAGAAAAATCTATAGTACAAGACAAAGCTTTTCATTTACTTGCAAGAAGATTGCATGGTTGTAAAAAGTGTTCATACTTTATATTTAGTTTCAAACATTGTTTTTCCTGAAAAAAAACTTTTTTTGGCATTTGCTTTCGTGAAGATTTACCAACATATTTTAATGATTCCATGTTTTTATTATTATTAATTTGAATTTAATAGATATTTTCTTGAAAGTATTATTTGGTATTCAATGGTTTCGATCCCTAGGAGGAAGAGATATAATGATAAATGCATTCCCAAAACTTTTAAAATTGATCAAGTTTCAAAATATTATTATGCAAAAGTTGGTGGCAATTTTTAATTTTAAAGAAATTGTTATAATTCAATTCTGATCCCTGAGTATTAAAACTTAATTTATCAAAAAAACCTGAGAATCTCTAGAATATGCATTTTGCACGGTTTTGAGGATAATTTGGGCAAAATTAAGAAAGGATAGTCAGAATGGGGATCTAAAGTGGATAGAAATACAAAAGAAAGAGCACAGGTCCAAAACAGATAAGATGACCAATTATATGGACCAAAATCAAACAAAAGAATAGGAAAGAGCGAACTACGTTCAAACAACTAAGGGAAATAGTTAACTATTTTTCTTTTACTTTTTTCAATTTTCTTTTTTTTTTCTAGTTTTTATTTCTAATATAGAATTAAAAAACATGTTCATGAATTTTTCAAACAAAAAATAAAAACATACTAATATTATAACTATTTTTCATAAAAAAAAATCAAAACCATATTTATAATAACCATCTTAATATTTAATTTGTATTCATGATAATTTAATTATAAAATATTAATTTTATTTCATTTGTTACATTGTTAACTCAGAAAAATAGTCATGTTAGATTTATAATAAAAATAAAAATAAATATTGTTAAAAAGTGTTTATATATATTTAATAGAAAACTAATTAGATTGTTTGTCTTTTATTTATTTGAAAAACAATGGAAGACTTGTAATAAAATTATGAATAACTTTTAAATGTGTTTTTCAAATTCAACACAAATTTTAAAAATTGGTTTTCGTGTGAAGAAATATTATATTTCAACTGAAAGTTTTAGTTTTTTATTTTTAATCCAGTTTTTTTAAAAAAATGAAATATTATTCACGTTTATGTGTAGCCTTGCCTTTCTTCCTCTGCTCCCTGCATGTTGTTGTTTCAAACAAACACGACAGCTACATTTCTCCTCTCTCGTGCTCTTCTATCTCCTCGAATCAGCCAAGACACACAGGTTTTTCCTGCATTGTTTTCCCCATCCCTAATTAAAAAAAAAAAATTAACTCACATAACCTGCTGCAAAGCAGCCAAAAACACACCCTCTAAAGCCTTGAAAAACGTTGTCCACCATTATAATACACACATCTCCACAGCCGCTATTCTTGCTCCAAAAATAGTACAGAGACATCTAACAAAAGAGTTGGGCGGTGCAGATTAATTGGGCAAAATAAAAGACCGACATTTAGCCAGAGAGTTAGAAAGGAGAGTATTTTTTTTCTTTTTTTTTGGGAGAGGAAACGCTATGGAGTATTTCGGCTCTGGGTTTCTAGAGGGAGAGACTGCTTGAGGGAGTATGAGAAGGAGAAGTGCGGTAGTTATACATTCTTACTGTCGTTCAGAGGGAAAAAGAAGAACACCCTCTGTGCTTGTGCTATATATTCGGAACGCTGCCAAGGTTCTCTAATCGGTCAGACCAAGCTTCACTCAGGTACACTATCCATGCCCTTTCTTTGTTCAGCTTAAAGAGTCGGTGCACAGTTCTGTTGTTTTCCTTTTCTTTTGCATTGAGAATTTAATCTATATATATATATATATAGTAGAAATCACGTTGTGTTTATCCTGCTTCCTTCGTACCTGTTAAAACCTCACGTGACGGGTTCAATGGTTGATTGAAGATTAAGATTTTTTTTATTTTTCGTGCGAAGAAGAATAAAGAGAATGAATGCCTTGTTAAAGTCCAGATAATAGGCTTTGCTCGGTTCATGTTGAGCTTAAGTACGAAGAAGGCCGTTTAGGTCGCTAAAAAATGGGACTTGTAAGTCGGTGATGGGTGCGGCCGTGAGGGCTAGTTCGTTTCTGGTATCTCGAGTTGCTGTGCAGCTAGCTTAGCTTTGTCTAGGATGAGCATGAAACGCAGAAATACGAATGGAATAACATCAGTGAGTGTCCTTGTGTAGTGGCAAGCCAAAACTCTAGGTACCCATGTGTCGGATATTGTGGTGGAAACGTGCTTTCGCTGGCTGTTTCCTTGTCAATCTCCTTTGGTTTGGACGCTAGTTGAAACATTAGCTGTTAGTTAATTAATAAGAGACGAGGTATGCATTTGGGTTTTGGTGGATGGGGGGACAATTTCCAGACTTCTAAGTTTAAGTTTGCTTTGTTTTTGGCATGGCTTGATAATGAACGAGGACCATGTTTCTGTCATTTTTTTCGTACATGAGAACCATGCCCTTGTAGTTATGTGATTTCAGTAAGTCTTGTTGCTTGATTGGACAGGGGGTTAAGATGGTCAGGTGTAGGTTTGATCCAATATATGTATGTATGCGTAGGTATATCTCCCCTATGCTAGCCCTAGTTTTGGATTTCCCTTGATATTTTGAGTTGTTCGAATATAATTATGTTTGTTTTAGCAGTTGGTCTAGTGTTTTTAAAAAATTCAAAATATTTCTTTTTTAAGATTAGTTTTTTTTATATTTTTGAATCGTTTTGATGTGTTAATGTCAAAAATAATTTTTTTTAATAATTTTTTAAAAAAAATTATTTTTGATGCATTTCCAAGTAAAAATCACTTTTAAAAACAATCGCTACCACAATGTCAAACACTACTAGAGTGGGAAAAGAAAGTGGAGTTGATTGTCACCATTACTATGAGGAGAAAAGGTAAAAACATGTTGTTATTGAGTTTAGTGACTATCATATTATTTGGTATGATCAACTTGTTTTAGGTAGAAGAAGGAATTGAGAGAGACCTGGAGAGACTTAGGATGAGAAGAAAGCAATTATAAGAAAAAAAAATATTTATAGACATTATTATAAGGAATTATTTTAGAGATTATAGAGTTTAACTCAAGAGTCTAAAAGTGTGGAAGATTATCACAAGGGGATAGAAATTGTCATGATTAGAGTTAATATTATGAAGGATAAAGAGGTTACAATGACAAAGTTCTTGGTTTGAATAGAGAGATAGCTAATGTGATTGAATTATAGCTAGAAAATATGGTTCACATAGCTATTAAGGTAGAAAAATAGATGAAGAGAAAGGCAATGCATGCCAATGAGGTAATTCAAGTTCTTTTTCAGCTTAAAAGCCGAATTATAGAAGGGAAGGAGCTGCCCCATTAAAGTCAAATAAAATGGAGAACAAATTTAATCCACCTAAAGCTATAAAAAAGGATTTGTCCACTACTATCCATGGTAAAATCAAAACTCAAATTAATCATAACCTTGATATTAAGTGTTTTGGGTGTTTGGAAAATGGACATATAGCTTCATAATGTCCAAATAAAATGGTTATAGTTATGATAGAACATGGAGAGATTGAATCCGAGAGTGACGCATCAGAGGAGGATGAGATGTCACCACTTAAGGATTATAGTGATATTGAGTATCCAGTTGATAAATAGACTTTGGTAATTAGAAGATCACTTAATGTTTAAATTAAAGAAGATGGTGTAGAGCAATAAAAGGATGACATCTTCCATACTAAATGTCACATAAGTAACAATGTATATAGTATGATTTTTTATAATGGGAGTTTTGTTAATGTTGTTAGTGTTATATTTGTAAGAAAATTAAGTATGAACACTATTAAACATGAAAGACCTTATAGACTTTAATTGTTGAATGAATGTGGTGAAGTAAGAGTTATTAAACAGGTTTTGATTTCTTTTTCAGTTGGGAAGTAAAAGGATAAGGTTTTATGTGATTTGGTTCCTATGCATGCAACTTATTTATTGTTAGGGTGTATTTGGCAATTTGATAGGAAGGATAAGCATGATGGGTTTAAAAATAAATATTCTCTTGAAAATGATGAAAAGACTCACACTTGTACCATTGTCACTTAGATAAATTTATGAAGATTAATTGAAACTAAAAAAGAAAGGTGAAGCTAAAAGTTCAGAACAACCATGTGAGGATGTGATGACTAGTGAAAATAATAAGAGCACCGAAAGAAAAGATTTGGATAAGATGGGGGAAAACAGGGTTTCATCCGAAAGAAGAAAGAAAAAGAAAAAGGTTAAAAAATAAGAGTGGAAAAAAAAAAGAAATATGTTAGTTTTTATGCAAATAAGAGTGAGATTAAGAATGCTTATTTTTTGACATGCCTATGATTTTACTTGTGTATAAGAAGACATATTTTAACACTAATAAAATTGATCCTTGTTTCCTAGTGTTTGTATTTTTTTTATTACAAAATTACAAGGAGATTTTTCCTGACAAGGTTCCTAGTAGGTTACCACCTATTAAGAGAATTGAACATCAAATAGATTTTATACCCGGAGTAATAATACCTAATTGATCAGCCTATAGAAGTAATTTTCAAGAGACAAAAAACCTTCAAAGGCAAATGCAGGAGCTGATGTCAAAAAGGGTACATAAGAGAAAGCATAAGTCCATATGTAATTCTAGTGTTGTTGGTACCAAAAAAGGATGGGACTTGGAGAATGTGTGTTGATTGTTGTGCAATCAATAATATTATGGTAAAGTATAGACATTTAATTCCTAAACTTGATGATATGTTAGATAAATTGCATGGATCCTATGTGTTTTCTAAAATTGATTTGAAAAGTGGGTATCATCAAATTATGATGAAAGAGAGAGATTAATGGAAAACTTCTTTTAAAACTAAATATAGTTTGTATAAGTGGTTAGTTATGCTTTTTGGACTAACTAATGCACCATTACTTTCATGAGATTAATGAACGATATTTTGTGTGATTTTATAGTTAGATTTGTTGTAGTTTATTTTGATGATATTCTAATTTATAGCAAGAATTTAGATGAGCATGTTGAGCATTTAAGAAATGTATTGGATGTCTTGATAGAAGAATGTTTGTATGCTAATATGAAAGTGTGTGACTTTTGCATGGAAAAAATTATCTTTCTTGGTTATGTTGTTAGTTTAAAAAGTATTAAAATGGATGGGGGAAAGGCAAGGGTTATCCAAGAATGGCCTATATTTATGTCAATTATAGAGGTAAGAAGTTTTCAAGGTTTAATTAGTTCTTATTGGAGATTTGTTAAAGATTTCAGCACTCTAATCGCATTTTTAACTAAAATTATTAAAAATTCAATAGGGTTTAAATGGGGTAAAAAACAAGAGAATGGATTTAATTTGTTAAAGGAAAAATTGATTTCAACACCATTGTTATCATTATCTAAATTTACAAAAACTTTTGAGATTGAGTGTAGGGATAGGTATTAGAGCTTTTTTAATTCCGGAAAAATGGCCCATAGCTTATTTTAGCGAATAACTCAATGGTGCAACATTGAGTTACCCTGCTTATGATAAAACGTTTTATGCTTTGGTGAGGGCATTGGAGACTGGGCAACATTACTTGTGGCCTAAAACATTCATGATCCATTTAGATCATGAATCATTGAAACATTTGAAGGGCCAATGAAAGATGAACTACCAGCATATCAAGTGGGTTGAGTTCATATAAATGTTTCCATATATGATAAAATACAAGCGAGATAAGGAAAATATAATTTTAATGTATTATCATGAATGTATGTACTTATTTCAACTTTGAATACTAAATTATTATGATTTGAGTATGTGAAAGCTTGTATCTTGATGATATTGATTTCGGCCAGGTTTATAAAGCATGTAAGGATTCAGCATTTGACAAATTTTATAGGTTTGGTGGTTATTTTTAAAAATAAAAAAGATTTTGCGTGCCTAATTGTTTTATGTGTGAATTTCTTATTTGTGAAGTTCATGGAGGCGGTTTAATGGGACACTTTGGGGTTGTTAAAACTTTAGATGTTTTGTATAAGCATTTTTATTAGGTAAAGATGAAAAGATATATGCAAAGAATTTGTGATAGATACATAACATATAGACAAGATAAGTTTAAAGTACCTTATGGTTTGTGTACTCATTTACCATTACCTAAGAAATCTTGGGTTGATATATCTATAGATTTTATTTTAGGTTTGCCTAGGTTAAAAAGTGGTAGGGGTTCTATTTTTATGGTTGTGGATAGGTTTTCTAAGATGATACATTTTATATCTTGTCATAAAACTAATGATGCAACTAACATAGCAGACCTATTTTTTAGGGAGATAGTCTAGCTTCATAGAGTTCCTATAAGCATTATTTCTTATCGTGATGTTAAATTTATTAATTGCTTTTAGAAGGTTTTGTAGGGTAAGCTAGGATCTAAATTGTTATTTTATATTACTTGTCATCCACAAACAGATGATAAAATTGAAGTAGTTAATAGGACTTTAAATACAAGAGATTTAAACTGATGTCGAGAGGAGATAGTTCATTCCAAATCCTTGAAAGAATTAATGATAATGCCTACAAAGTATATTTGCTAGGTGAGTATGATATTTGTTGTAACCCATTTTTGGATCCCGCATAAAAAGAAAAGAAGAAAATACAAAAAAATCAAAAATATATTCGGAAAAAAAATCCAAAACAATAATAACAGTGAAAAAAGAATGCCAAAGCGCCCAGAAAATGACTAAAAATTGGTTGATGAAGTTCAAAAATACAAAGATTGAAATTTGACAGTATTTTGTTGACTAATAAGAGCCTTGTTGACACAGAAAATTTAATTTGAGGAAGAAAAGTCCAAAATCAGATGTTTATGGACTCAATTAAATTTTATTGAAGGTTTAATTGAATTTATGGAGGGTTGATTGCAAGAAAAATTGATTTTGAAGTCAATTTGGGTTTTAATTGGAAGAAATTAAAGTTCTGGGGTCAAAATATAATTTTTTAGAGTTAATTTTGTCAAATCAGGGGCTTAATTGCATAAATATTGAAGTTTGATGGTCAATTAGGGACTTAATTGAACAGATCCGAAACCAGGGACCAAACTGGAAATGGCGCGTAAATAAAAGGGCTGCAATTAAACCGAATCAGGGGCCAAATTGAAAAAATTAGAAGTTTATTGATCAATCGAGGGTTAAATTGCATAAATTAAAGATCAAGGATCAAAGTGAAAAAGGCGGCCAACTTTAAGGCCGTTGTTTGCTTTTTTAGCAGGGATGCAATTGCATTGATTTTTAAATCAAAATTGCAATTGAGGACTCGATTGAACAAATCACAAATTGATGACCAATGTAAACTCTGACACGTTTGTTTTGCCGCCTTTTTCTTTTAAATGAAACGGCACGTTTTGTCCAAAACAGCGTCGTTTCATACACTGTTCATTAAAAAAAAAAGGAAAAGCCCAAAATGGTGCCGTTTTTGAACGGCACTGTAGCTTTTCTTCTTCCCCTGGATGCGCGAGGCAGGGGAAGAAGAAGACTTTTCTCCCCTGCTTTGCCCGTTCCCTCTTTCTCCGAAACCACCAAAATGACGCCGACCCAAAACACCCCACTTGCCTAAGTTCTGACCTGTGGCCTACCACGGGGTAAAGAAAAACAGAGGGGATGCACCCCTTGGGCTGTTGTGGGGCGACTGCACAATGGTCACCCCTGCCTCTCTCTCCCCTCTGTTTTACCTATAAATACAAATGAGGAGAGCACAAAGGGAGGACATAAAAAAGGAGAGGGTGGACAGACCGAAAGAAAGAAAAAAAAAAGAGGAGAAACAGAAAAATAAAAGAAAAGGAAGAAAACAGAGGAAGAGCGAGAGAGCAAGAAAAAAAACAGAGGAAAAGAAAAAAAAGAAAAAAAGGAAGAAGGAGAGCAGGAGGGATGAACAAAAAAGAAAAAAAAACAGAGAGGGAATGGAGAGAAACAAAGAAGATAGACGAAGAAGTGGAGAAGAAGAGAAAACAGAGGAGAGGCTGCCACTGTCACCGTCACCGCCGCTAACGGCCATGCTCAGGCTGCACCACCCCCAGGCACCCTCCGGCTGCCCTGTTTATTTCCTTCTTGCTTCTCCCTTGCCTTCATTTGCATGCAGAACGTGAATAATTCACGTTCTGCAGCAAATGAGGTAGGGGTTGGTAACTGTGCTTATGCACAGTAACCAGTCCCTTTAGTTTTAGGCCGAGTCCGGCCCAGCCCACTGATTTGGGCAAGGTCCGGCCCACTTCCAGAATTAAAAAAAAAAAAAAACATTTAAAAAATATTTTTTTAGAATTTTACAATTTTCCCGCGTATTTTTTTATGTCATTTTGATTAATATCGGGCAATATTTTTATGTTACTAATAATACAATATCCGATATGACAATACTCGGTTTTCAACAAAACTTCTAAAAATACAAAAAAAAAACTAAAAAAAAATGTTTTTGTGCATACGGCCAAGTGTCTCAAAGCAATCATATTGTGTTTTTCAAACACCAAAAAACAATGTTTTAGCATGCATTTTGGCTTTAATAACCAGTTTATTGACGTCAAGAGAACATTGGCCAAAATATCAAAAACAAAAAAAAAATTATTTTGTGTTGTTTTAGTATCAGGGATTACGAATTTATACGTAAAATGTATTCCCGATATTAAAATGGTATTTTCTTTTGACGACATAAAACAGTTAAGTTTTTACCCAATAAGATAAGGATCTCCTTGCAGTGGAAGACTTTTCTTAAACCATAGACAAACCGACAAATTAGAAACCACAATAAGACTTTAGTTTTTTATCAGATAACAAAACAATGCAGCTTACCTTAGGTAGGGCGTAGTTAGGGTGCTAATACCTTCCCTTTACGCAACTAGTCTTCATACCCGATCTCTGAGATCAGTTAGGGTTCTTAGTGACTAGAACACTAGGTGGCGACTCCCATTCAAATTTTCCACTGATAAGAGACAAGAATTCCTTGTCTCCCCATATTTGTCAGATAGACCATTACATTTTCCTTGAGAGTGGTGAACGATCGTCGCGACGCCGCACACGTGCGACAGTATTAGTGCTACTTTTGATGTTTCTAATCTTTCTTTGTTTAATGTAGGTGATGATTCAAAGTCAAATTATTTTAAGAAGAGAGGGAATGATGTGATCCAAACCACATCAAAAGATTTATTAGAAGTTCTAGTTGGGCCAATTGCAAGATCAAGGGGAAAAAAAAGCTCAACTATGCATTCAATGGGCTTATTCAAAGTATTTGGGCCAAAATGAATTTTAAAGAGGCTACAACTTTAACTAATGATGAGCAAACCATAGTCAACTTAATATATGTACAAAATAGAGGTACCTAATCCATCTACTTCCCTGGCTTAATTAATTTTGGCAGTATAGGTTATCCATAGAGGGAGCATTCGGCAACTATGAGGTTATGTGTTTCCATGTGTTTTATGAATTTCAAACTATGAAAGGATTTCTTATTATGTGTGGAAACAAAGGAGGCTAAGAAAGAATTATCTCCTTATTTGTTTTGGATCCCAAGGGGCGATACAACATTCTATTCAGTCAAGAGTCCTTTTTTAGCAAGGATTTCATTCAAAATTTGTTTTTTTATTCATAATATGCAGCAACTAAGCATTAGATTATTTTTATTGTTTTTCATGTTTTGAGTCTGATTTAAGATACTTTGGGGTTCATTTTCATTTGTTTATGCTAGATCCATTAGGTTAATTATAATGTTTTATGGGAAGTTTCAAAAGACTTGTGCACGCAGCTTTTGGAAACGTGGGTCAACCCGTGTTTTCAAAAAAATTAATTTTATTTTTGTTAAAAATTAAATTTTTTATATGTTTTAGATTGTTTTGATGCATTGATTTCAAAAATAAATTAAAAAAAAACATTATTTTGATGCATTTTAGAATGAAAAACACTTTGAAAAGCAACCGCAACCACACGCCCATACAGACCCTAACGTAAATGATTTATTTAGTTTAGTTTGGGTTTATTTTTTAATCAAAATCATAAAAACCAAATTTTGTAAATCAATATATTTTGGTTGAAATTTTCAATTATTAATTATTTTCAGGGGAAATTTTTCAAAATTTAAACTTTTATTTTCTGGTTTTTCATTTTTTTTAATGTTTTTTGAAAAACAAATGAAGATTAGTTTTTTTATTAGCATCATTTTCAAACTAGGCCAAATTAAGACCAAACAACCAGAGTGAACACACTGAAAAAGCAAACTAAATGAACTGAATTGAAGTGGTTAGATTTGGTTTTTTAGTTTAAACCAAAACTGCACACGTTTAGGTTAGACCAGCCAATTACTCACGCTACATTGCGAGTGGGATTCCAAGTTATTTTTTTAACGTAAGAGAGAATGTTTTGGTATCGTGAATGCATTTTCTTGTATCATAAAAAATTTTAATTGGAAAGTTCGATGTGCGTATTTAATGAAATAAAATAAAAATTATATAAGCTAATAAATTGTAAAAATAGTAGTTAATGCTACCTAAACACTAAAACATGAAGCTAAACAATCAATGTATATGATGATCTCTGACCTTTTTTATTTAATTATTTGACAATAGATTTTTATCACAAATGTACAATTTTAGTTTTGTAGAAGAAAAAATAATTGTTAGTATAAATCCTAATTCTTTTATTAATGTATTTTTCTTAACAAAAAAACATATCTTCTTTTAGCTATTTTTTATTGCATGAAAACTATAAACAATTAAAATCAAGATAGAAAAAATATAACGACCTAAAATAAAACTGAAAAAAAAAATTTCTTTTATAAAAACCTCTTTCTTTTATTACTGTGTTCTATTTTTTTAACCAAATATTTTTTTATTACAAGCTTTATTTTTTAAACAAAAGCTTATTATAATCCTAGAAGGAGATTTTAATAAAACAAAACAATAAAATAATGAATTGATAATTTTGACGTGAATGTATGAAAAAATAATATAGCAATAATAATGTTGAAAAATATTATATAAAAAATTACAATAAAATTTTGAAAATAGATATTTCATATACATTTAAATACATTATGCATAGTAGTTCATAAATAACTATTTAGAAAGAATTGTTAATATCTAAATATCATTTAAATAAGTTTATTTAAAAATAATTCAATTAAAAAACATGAAAATACAAAACAAATAAGAAAAAATGAAAAGTCAAGCATGCATGGGCTAGACATGCATGCTTAGCCCACATGAAACCCATACACATTTAGGCCAAAAAACTAAGGCCCACGCACCTAGTTTCTATTTTTTTATCTTAATGAAGTGGATGACACGTTGTCTATCCCATTTATTTTCTTGATAAAAAAAAATTGATGGATGATATATAGTCTGCCTATCATCTTTTCCTGTCACCAGAGATGTCTTTACTGACCGAAAAATTAGGTTCTACAGTTTTGAACCCCAAAAACCTATATTTCAACACTTTATCACCTTAAAAATATGAAAAATAAAATCTTATAAACCTTTATAACCTGATTTTTAACAACAAGACGCATTTTAATCAATCTAAAAACTTAGAATCATATCAAATAAAAAAGAATTCAGAGCTCAGATCTATTTTTTTTCAGCATCATTAAATATAAAAACCACCTCCATGAAGTTTCTGTCTCGAAGAAAAATTCATAAACACTAAAAATTAAAATTATTAGTGGGCATAATCTAGGCACTTAAAATTTTCTCTTTCCTCCAATTTTTTTGGTAACTTTCTTTCTCTTTTCTCAAAGATTGAAATATAAGACAAATAAAATTTGGGATCAAAACAAAAATTTCAAATTACAAGAAATCGAATTAAAGCAAAAAAAATAAAAATTAAGGGACTAAATATAGATATACATACTTTTTTTTAACAATTAGCAATATTAAATTTAGTCTTTGTTCTTTTAATTATTTTTACAAAAAGTTAAAAATTTTATATGTAAAATAGTCATGTCACTAAGGCCATGAAATAATTTTCGACATCTAGGAAACGTGTAAACATGAAATCTAAAGAGAAAAACCTATGATAAAAACAAAAGAATTTTTGAAGGATAAATCAAAAGAATTTGCAGCTTGAAGGGAAAAAAAAGGGGGAACAAAATGCTACAGTGAAAGCCCGTTGATTGATGTTAATGTTAATAAAAGTGGTGGGATTATTAAGCATAGCAAGTTTCAAAGCCCAATTTGATGTTAATCCAAACAAGAGACCCAAATGTTTCATGGGCGTGTTTGACATCTAACTAGTGCAACGTTGGTTGGCGACGAGCAGATGCGGTGATGTCTTCAATCTTCAGCTCTGAAGCAACTAACAAAATCACATTCATTCAGTGAGTTGTAATAAGATGGATTAAATCTGTGCACTGCAAGTAAGTATAATTTAACTCTTGATTTTTTATTTCTTCCTTGTGATAACCATAAATTACCTGTGAAATGGAAGCAGTGTTCTATTTATTCTGATCTGTGTCTTGATTGCTTTTTTTTCGCATTTTTTTAATGCATTCTTTTCTGGGTTTTGATTATTTTCCAAAGTAGAATTGTATTGATCATGAACTGTTGAGATGGATCGTGATTATTCTTGCATGAGGCTGTTTAATGATATTTCAGGATATGTATTTGAAGTTTGCGATTTGTTGCTCAGGCATATTTACTTTGAGCGAGGTATACTGGAATCAATCAACTTGCAGCAAGTTACTTGCTTGAACCTTAACAAAAGTTTGTGTCTTTCTGGCCAATCTTGATCTTAACTTCAATTAGGGGAGTGTGAGAGTGACAGTCATTATGAATTTGCTTTGATGGTAATGGAATAAAATTAGGTTTCTTTCAATCTCTCTGTGTTCTTTTCATATTTGCATGAAATCTAGTCTGGATGCTGTGGGGATAGTTATAGTTTTTTTTTAACAATGTATTATCAAATACTAATTTGTATATGCGAGCATGAAGTTTGAGATCGGAGAGATCAGAGGATGAACTTGAGGAATATGAGTCTTTGCTGAATTTTGTTTCAGTCTTTAATTTGTTAAAATATTGTTCAGCTTCTTTAAAGAATAACAATGAGTTTTTCGGTGCATGGATGGATAGAGCTAGTGGGAAGGCATCGATGACTTGATGATTCTGTTATTGGTGTCATAATAAATTATCATGGCTGGGTTGGAGGAGCTAAAAAAGAAGCTTACACCATTGTTTGATTCTGAAAAAGGCTTCTCATCCGATTCAACCTTGGACCCTAGTGATTCTTATGTGGTGAGTATCCCATATAAAGAGAATTGAGTATTCTAGTTCAAGGACTTTTTGCTAAAATTCTGCTGGGTTTGCGAAGCTTTCAGATGGCGGAACCGTAAACTTACTAAGCAGATCATACGGAGTGTACAACATAAATGAGCTGGGATTGCAAAAATGCACTACTTCACCTGAAGATGAAACTGACCATAGCGAAAAGACATATCGATGTGCCTCTCATGAAATGAGGATTTTTGGAGCAATAGGCAGTGGTGCTAGCAGTGTTGTTCAGAGAGCTCTCCATATTCCTATGCACAGAATTCTTGCCTTGAAGAAAATTAATATTTTTGAAAAGGTCAGCATTGTACTTCTTGCTCATAATTTATATTATTGTCTTGATGCAAGGAGTTGGATTATTGCTTCTTATGCTCTAGCTTTTGCTTGGACGGATGGCAGATGTGTTGGCATACTATTATCTGTTTTCAATTCACTTTAAAAAATTCAAGTTCTGCTAAATAATTCCCATTTGGTGAAACTGTATGCTTGACTATAGGGAAATTATTCTGTAGAATGCTGTGGATATCATGCTTGAACATTTGCCTGCGAATTTTGTTAACCGATCAGAAGAATGCAGTTTCTACATGTTGATACTGAGAGGTGTCCCTTGACATGCACCATGCTTTGTTGGGAGAAGAGAAAGGAAAGAGTGTAAATAAATAGAAGGGGAGGGCAAGTAAAGGTGGGGTGATCCCTTTGTTTCAGTATATGGAAGGGGGAGAAATAGCTTCCTCATCTTTTTTTAAGGTAGAAAGGAGTGTGTGGCGGTAAAGGCACATTTATTATATCTTACCAAACATTCTAGGGAACTTAAGGTTGACTTTAAAAGAACAAGGGACTAAATTATAAACCCTATTCCCTCCTGTCCTTGACTCCCCAGTTTAGGGTGTTGGGGTTTTTGCTTTTTGGTGGGGACTGGGGAAAACCTTCCAATTCTATCTAATCCCCTCCAATTCCCATTATTTTCCCTCAAAAAAGGCTCCCAAACAATGCAAATTGTTCATTCTTTGTTATTTTCCCTTTCACCCACAAATCTACCCATCTACACAGAGTGCTAGTCTATTGGAATGGAACCGCTGTAGCTGTAGCAACATTGACATACAATCAAGTATATAATCATTACGAGCATTCTTGCTTCATCTTCTTTAGTTACTCTACAACCAAATTAAGCATCTTTTTCTCTCTTCAATACTGACAGTTCTAAACTTTTTATTATTATTATTATTATTATTATTATTATTATTGTACTGACAGTTCTAAATTAAGCTTTCATGAATATGACATATACTTTAATGGTATGCAGTGCCAGCAAAAATATGATTGATGGTGGATGTTCCATTTTAAAATTCCACAGTTAAAAGGTGTCATTTAGTTTATTCAACTTAAGCATTATCTTAACTTGCTTGTTAGGAGAAAAGACAACAGCTTCTTACTGAAATACGGACGCTTTGCGAGGCACCTTGTTATGAAGGTCTTGTGGAATTCCATGGAGCATTTTATACTCCTGATTCTGGGCAAATAAGCATAGCTTTAGAATACATGGATGGAGGATCGCTGGCTGATATTTTACGATTGCGGAAAAGAATACCAGAACCAGTGCTTTCACATATGTTTCAAAAGCTTCTAATTGTAAGGAAATTATGTTTGGTGTTAGTTTCTTCTCGTTACAGCTTTTCTATGTCTGCTAATATCTTTTTTCATGTTATATCCTCCTTAAAGGGACTAAGCTACTTGCATGGGGTTAGGCACTTAGTTCACAGAGATATCAAACCAGCAAATCTGCTCGTGAATCTCAAAGGGGAACCAAAAATAACAGATTTTGGGATAAGTGCTGGCCTAGAAAATTCTGTGGCAATGGTTGGTGACAGATACTCTACTTAATCTGTGATATCTTTCATGTTTTTTTAGCTGTTCCTTTAGTGAATGTTAATTTGAACTGGTTCAAATAAATATTCTGAATGTCCGAGAGTTGTTGCTAACTTGTTCCTGACTTCAACGTGTCATGTCAGTGTGCTACTTTTGTTGGAACTGTAACATACATGTCACCTGAGCGGATTCGGAATGATAGCTATTCTTATCCAGCTGATATTTGGAGCCTAGGTCTTGCTCTCTTTGAGTGCGGAACAGGGGAATTCCCGTACACAGCTAATGAAGGACTTGTCAATCTTATGTTGCAGGTAAAATGATATTTTAAAACCGTTCTTTTCTAATTATGTTTCCCTTAAAAAAAAATTCTGAGCATGTCATTTTTTGCTATTTCCGACTAACATTATTATTCTTCATGGAAGATCTTGGAAGACCCTTCACCATCACCATCGAAAAACAATTTTTCTCCAGAGTTCTGCTCATTTATTGATGCTTGCCTGCAGAAGGATCCAGATACTAGACCAACAGCAGAGCAGGTGAACAAAATGACAGGCGGGATTTGTAACATGTAACTGAACTTGTAGAGATAAACTTAGGAATATACCTGTGGGAAAAAATAAGAATACCTTCTGAGTATTTCAAGTTTGTGGCAAAAGACCATTCTTTATCAGTATGTCAGAAGTTATTTGAAACTCGAAATTTTGGGGTTAGTAAATGCATATGGTTCTTCAATCTTGTCATTGTTTATTTGCTGTTTTTTTTCTGAATGCAGCTTCTTTCATACCCATTTATTACAAAGTATGCTCACACTGATGTTGACCTAGCAGCATTTGTCCAGAGCGTGTTTGATCCAACTCAGAGGATGAAGGATTTGGCTGATGTAAGTATACAACATCCAGCATATATGTGAATGTGTCTGGATCAATGTACATGAACCTGATTCAATTATGCTCTACTAAGCCTCAATTGCAACCTGGCTGGGATGTCAATCCATAGAAACATGATAAAAATGTGCACATGTGCATGTGTATCGCGTTGTGCTTTTACACATGTTAGTGCCTGGAGCAAGCTAAATTTGTAGGCTGTGGATATGAAATGTAAGAAATTCAATTTTGGAGACACCAACCCAAGAGCATCTTACATGATTCATGCAGAAAAGTATGGGTTTAAATTGATTATATGCTTATTTGTAGCAGCATAGACCCGGCACTTGATAGAACTACTTAAGAAATTGTCATTTCAAAGTCAGTATATTTTCATCTTTGTTGAGATTTCTACTCTGATACATTTGTGAATTACCTATATTCTGATTTGATCTTAAGTTGGAGTTGGACTCTCAAGTGTTTTTATTTCTAGTTTTGATCTTCTGTGCATTTTTGTCTAGAGTAAAAAGTCAAGCATACATCTCATGTTGGAAAAATGAATGCCTGAAGCAGTTGGAGCTGCACGGTCCCCTGGTGATAATTCTGAGTGGATACTAATGTGTATCTTTTTTTTTTTTATTGACCAGATGCTGACAATACACTATTACTTACTTTTTGATGGGCCTGAAGAACTTTGGCAGCACACAAAGGCCTTCTATAATGAAGGCTCGATATTTAGGTACTGAATTATGCCATGGCATTGTCTCCTATCTTTTCCATGAAATGAGGAATTTTGTTGCTCTGGGGAGTTCAGCAATCAAAACCAGTAGAGTTTGGTGGTCAAGTATCGTTTTTTAAATAAAAATATTTATGATAGTTAGCATTGATCAGGTCAAGTGAATATCCAGAGAAACCAAATTTCTGAAACTCTTCATTTAGTACTACTTTTTTATGAAGAGTGGTGGTGATCGTTGCTGTGACAGTTTATTGTGGCTTGGGGTAGAGATGGCAAACAGAGGATGCTGGACTGAAATTTGATATTTTTAGCTTTTATTTCGTATTTTTACTTTGGAATTGCAGGTCAGCATGATATGTTCTTGACATTTATGTGGCCTAAGATACGTTTCTTGTACTTTTTAGTTTCTCCGGGAAACAATCTGTCAGTTCAAATGATATTTTTGCAACCTTGACCAACATACGGAGTACATTAGCGGGTGACTGGCCTCCTGAAAGACTTGTTCATGTTGTGGAAAAATTACAGTGCCGTGCTCATGGTGAAGATGCAGTTGCAATCCGCGTTTCAGGATCCTTTGTAATTGGAAATCAGTTTCTCATATGCGGAGATGGTGTGCAATGCGAGGGACTGCCAAATTTTAAGGATCTCTCTATCGACATCCCTAGCAAGCGAATGGGTACATTTAAGGAACAGTTTATCATGGAGCCTGGAAATGTGATCGGGCGTTACTTCATAGCTAAACAAGAGCTTTATATATTTCAGGAGAATAACTGACGAGTATTGTTTTCTTCGAGTGTTGTTTACTTCATAGCTAAACTAGAGCTTTACATTATTGTTGTCTTTACAGAAGTATGTATTCATAGTATTCGTGCTCTATGTTCCTCCAGTTACCTTGTTGCCCTGGCACTAAGCTACTCTTGTACCTTATAGCTGTAACTTAAAAACTCCATTCGTGACAGATATGAAACCATTTCTTCTTCATCTGCAAGAGCTCCAAGGTTATTAACTTGTCTGCTCCACTCCGTCCATGTATGAGCACATTTTATGATCAAACAGGTTATAAATGCAACTTAATCCGATTGCTTACAGAATTTCCTGTCAAGTGCAGTGGTATCCTTTTCATTTACTTTCCTTAAATAAATGATATCATGTCTGTATGGCTAAGATAATTTTCATCAATTAGTTAATTCCAAGTAGCTACTTTTCAATGCCGGAGAGTAGAAACTGATGGTGCAACCTCAGGCATTTTAACCAGAAGAAGCATGTAGCTGCATCACCGCACCAGGCTGGAGAGCAATTTTCATAAATCGATTCCATGCATAGTCAAAACAAAAATCTAAAGTTTTCAATTAAAGAAAAAAATTCTTATGACCTTGAGTTGAAATGATTCTGATATGCTCTAAAAGAACCCGTGTGTGAAATAACCTACTATTCCTTTTGGATAGAACTTGGAAGCATATTTGGTACCTGATTTTCAACTGTTACTTGTTTTTTATTGTAAAGACATGGAAATAATAATTTTTAAAATGTTTTTTTATGTTTTGATGTGTTGATATCAAAACTTAAAAAAAAATCTAAAAAAATATCATTGTAATAATTTACAAAAACAACTACACTGTATTAAGGACACAAAAATTGCAGTTGCAAACAGGGATGGATACAAGCAGTTGAATGCAGTGTATATTCCATCCCTGATAGCTTTTAACAGGGTCTACTCTGTCAAAGAGTTACATCACTAGACATGCTAGAGAAAATCAGTGTAAGCTACATTTATATAAACGTATTTGAAGTTTATCCTACAAGCAATCTAAGATCTACACTTGAAAAAAGAAAAACCTAGGGTCAGATTAAATTGATGGCAGATGTTACCCAATCCATCCTCCTTTTTCTTGCTTTACGTATCAAATTCATCCCTGCAAAGTGAAAAGCCAACCCTGCCAAGCTCAGCATTAATGTGTGCAAGGTGCAACTCTATCAAAGAAAGCGCAAGCAAAGAGATAAGATTAGGAAAACAGAACTTACCATAAATGTGGAAAGAATTGATGCACCATCCACAAGGAATAATTAACATGTAGGAAATATTTTACTCTTTCCTGGAAAATTAAGCTGCTAGAAAGTAATCTCTGATAGTTCTTTTTAAAGAAGAAGGAGGGTTCAATACAGAAGAGGGGCTCTTCATCGCTGCTTCAGGGGTTTTCTCAAAAGTTTCTTTAGAATCAGAATCTAGTGAAAACTTTTTCTTATGGGCTTCAGGGGTACTAATTGTGGGCATTGTTATAGGAATAGGTGGGTTATTTTGGTTGAACACTTCATCTGAAGGAAGCAGATTGTCAGGAACCTTTGTTGGATCAATTCGTTCATCATTCATCAAAAGTTCTCTACATTCCTCTCTTGGGATTGCCATTACCCTCCTTCGAATGGCAGATGGAGATCTTGTTGTGCTTGAACAATAACTGCTATTAATGTTCCAGATGCGAACCTAACAAATAGAGTCGCAGAGAAAATGAGATAACGGAAATAGGCACGGATACTAGGAAGCAACAAAGCATGGTAAGAAAATGAAAAGAAATTTAATTTCCAGGATACACCAATTGACTTTGTTAGGAGTGTTTAGCTTACTGTAAAATCATCTGAAGAAGTTGCTATCTTCCCAACCTCAGATGGACACCTGCAACGGATGTGATAAATGAATGGTAAATATGTGAAGTCCACTAATGAAAATAGTATATGCTTTGGGAAAAAAATTACCAATCTACTGCTGTAACCTCTCCATCATGAGTTTTCAATGTGATGGGATCCACATCGGGCTTGTTCACCTGGTTCAGCGAGCTAAAAACATTATACAGGCGTTTCCATATGAAGGCATTTCCATCACTAAAGCTAAATCAAAAAACTCTTCTTCAAAGAAGGAATCAAACCTGCCATATGTAGGCGTTTCCATCACTAGAGCCACTGAGTATGTGAGCTGCGTCAGGACTGATTGTTGACTGCAATTGTACAGTTCATATCAACATGGATTGCTACAAAGCATCATTTGGCAACAGAGAACTTGATGCAAGAGCTTCTAAAGGAAGCAGTGTTTTAGGGTTCCGAGGGAATCAGAAAAGGTGCGTACCTTTACATAGAATGATTCTATCCGACATCCAGAAAATGACCGCATCGGACCCTTATCAAGCTGAAGTACATTATACAAGTATATTCTGCAGCAGAAAAGAGAAAAATATAACTTTCAGAGATACGCTGCATGCATCTATTATTTATTTGAAAGGAAAAGTAGTTGAAAACTTGAAAATACCTATTGTCCATGCATGTAGCTGTAAGAAACACGCCATTTAAATCCTGGGACAGACTAGATATGCCATGTAATCTTCTTTCCTGGAACAAGGATAATAAAATATAACTTAGGCTGATAAATGATTAACATATCACAAATTTGAAGTTAACTTGAAATTTAGAATTATGGAATATTATCTCTATAGAATACTGACGAGATGAGGCATGTCAGTTAGAAATCATCATTTGGCCGCACTGACCTTCTCAGTTGATGACTTGATATTAGGGGATGCCTGAGTGACCTGAACCTTTAGATTTCTAGTATCCCAGAATTTAACAATGCTGAAATATGACCAATAGTTGAAATAAAAGTCAGTATGATACTATTTCTGCCGAGGAATCAAAAATTTCACTCATGAAATCCTGCTGATGGCTTTCACTAACCTGTCTGCTGCTCCAGCAGTGGCAATGGATACCTCGTCTTTAAGATAAAGAACTGATGTAATGCTCATCGAAGCAGCCTGGAAGAACTATAGTGTTAACAGAAAACAAGATACATGGACTCAAATTGAAAAGAAACTTGCACAGACAAACAAACCTTGCCACGCCTGACCCGCTTTGCTCGAGAAGAAAGATGAGCTCCTTGGACCATGGCAGCTGGACTGGATGAGGTAAAAACAAAGTATTGATCACAATGCGATTCATTAACCAAGATAGAGCAAAGAAAAACCCATTATCAACAATAACTTCACAGGACAAAATCGGAACGTTGCAAACCACATGAATAAAAGGTGTAATGAACTCACGCGACATGTGCTTCACTGCATCTAGTTTTGGAAGTTGTCTTGCATCTCAAATCCCAGATAGCAAATGACCCGTCTCTGGAAGCCGAGATAAGAAGATCTGCGGAACAACTTGGAGTATAAATTTATAACAATGGATTAAGAAATTTGCCGTTCTGGTCAACAGAGGGCAATGCAAGACAGGTACCCGAATTTGTTGGATGGGGAGACAGAGATTTAACACTTCCTGTGTGCCCCATCAATATTCCAGTACATTTCTTCTCTTGTGCATCCCATACCTTTATCTGTAAAACAAATTTCAGTTGTGTGATTTCTTTGACTATGCTGCCACTAGGTAGTATTTTCATAAAAGTAAATTCACATCATCAACTAAGAGTTACAGTAAGATACAAATACATTCTGAAGAACATAATCAATACTCCATAAAAGGGACAGCACATGGGCAAATATTGAAGATGCTACAACAGCAACCAGCCAACGTTATGATGTGATGGGAAATATAATAAAATAATATACTATACTTACAGTTTGATCGCCTGAAGCTGTGAGTATGTTGGTATCTTCCTGAAACAAAATCCCACAATCCAACAGCTCATAACTCTTTTCTTTCTTTAAAATAAGAAAAAGGAAAAAAAGGGGCCTAATTTATTCCGAATTTCTCCTTCTATGATAACTAGAAAATCATAATAAATCAAATGAAATGAAAATTGGCCTTACCTTAATCCAACAAACATCAAAGATGGCGTTCTGGTGAGCTACCCAGTCACTGATTCTTGCTTTCTCTGTAAATAAACCACTAATTAATTAATTAATTAATATTCGTGAAATCAATAACATAGAGAAAAGAAAAACTAACTGACCAGAAGGGAATTCGGTACGAGTATCAAACATGCTCACATAGCCATCCTCGTCCGACACCGCCAAAATATGTGAATATTTACTTGTCTTGCAAAAAGAGACAGACAGTGGTGGCGTTTCCTCGCCGTTATGTTCGACCGTCACCGATCCCATTTCAGTGAAATCGGATCCCATTTGGGTAATAAAGCGCCGTTTTCTAAAACCACCCAGCTCTCTTGACCTCATGTCTCGAAACAGTGATTTAGATCTGCTAGACCTCTCCATTTACAATCAATCAAACAAGCAATATTTTTACGAGTATTTCCGCAGATTAGGCTCAGAGAGAGAGGGGGGGGGGGATAGCGTGTGTTTTTGTTGAAGAAATTGTTTTATCGAAACTAATTTGGATTGGCGCCAGCGGGATAGTTGTCGTTTCAAAACCACGCGGGAAGCTCAAAAATTTTATTTTCCCTCTTTTCACCGCTGCTTATATCCCCCCAAAGATACGGTTTAGTGACCCCTTGAGGTTATTAAAATAGGGATTTGGTTGACCCGGACCTTAACCGAGTTTTAAATAAACAAAACTTAGACTTGTAGTTAGTGACCCATTGAGGTTATTAAAATAGGAATTCTGTTGATCCGGACCTTAACCGAGTTTTTAATAAACAAAACTTAAG
>Ga0307517_10004047_pt1 | contig 22662 bp, 19 predicted proteins | sample 23_EM_MG_FD_194515 | JGI IMG/M metagenome (GOLD analysis project Ga0307517, IMG submission 194515) | Populus trichocarpa ectomycorrhiza microbial communities from riparian zone in the Pacific Northwest, United States - 23_EM | ecosystem: Host-associated > Plants > Roots > Unclassified | place... | reverse complement strand
GAACGCAAATACCAAATTGCAGAAGCTGAAGGGAAGACGAAATACCAAAATAATTGCAGAAACTGACGAAATATCAAATTTTGCAGAAGCGGAAGACAAAATCTCAGTCCAAAAATTTTTTTTTATGTTCTTTTCTGGGCAGGGGCGCGCTGCCCCCTGCAAACCCCCAGCCAACTCACCGCAGAGTTGGATCCGCGAAGCTGTGTTCGGGATTAAGCCTCGTTCCATAAAACCAGCTCTGATACCATGTTAAAATAATTAAGCTCAAACACGAAAAGGAGGCTAGAATTCTGAATAATATGTATATTATGAGTGCTTAATCTTAACCTAAATACAAACAAAGTATATATAGGTTAAACTGAAAGTACTATTCTACCCTTAATAAATAAGACTACATAAATATTATTTAACAGAAAACAATAAAAAAAAACTACATTAATTGCATACTTAATACTTTGTAAGTATCAACGTAAGGCATTATATTAACCAAAGCATAAACGTGTCCCATCCTTGGAGGCAACGTTATTATTAGATATTTTCCCTCTAATTTAATGGTAAATTAGAGAAATATTTAACCAACGATCGAGGGCGGGGGATTATGAATAGAATGATTGAAATCTTGAAGTGTCTCTTCATGGGGTTCTTTTAATTGCAAGGGGTCATGCACCATATGCCAGCCAACAAGAGATGCTGCATTCTATCTCATTCTGAAGGGGTCGTGCAGGCCAGCTAAGAATCAAGAAACCAAGATTTTAAACGTTTACCCCCCTCATTCTGTATTAGAAACAGCAATTTTAAATGTAATATTCTCATTCTGCTGTGTAGAAACAACATCAGTTTTACAAGAGTTTTTCCAATATCTTTGCAATGCAAAGATTTTATTCCTGTACAATTAATACTTCAGCAAAACAAGGTAACATCACCCCTACAAGAGATCGTGCAATGGCCGGCGCCAAATTTTAAAAATGTGGAGTAAGTAATATGAAAATACTCATCGAAGTTTCCTCTGAGCTTTCTTTTGAGAATGCTTGATTTACGCGTTCCATAAAGCGTAAGGATCGCCGGATTCTGAGGTAGCTCTAGGACTTTGGGATATGGCATTAAGGACCTTGGTTTTTCTTCATTACTCACACGGTGATCATTAGTTCAAAGTGAAACGTATTCACTACAATATAATATAGTAACGTTTTATATGGTCTTTGTAGAAATATGGAAATTTTTTGGGTTTTGTTCCCAATCTTTGTTAATGTTATTTTCTTATCTCGCAGCTCATGGGGTGTGGACTCTCGTTATTTTTTTTCTTACACAACATGGCTCTGCAATCTGCGGAATGTGCTTACAATTAAAAGTAATTTTCTACTTTGGAAATTACAAACGGGATGCTAGCATTAATGTCTTTGACTTGGAAACCATGCATGCAAAACCATACAGGTTAAGAATCAGTTCGCTGCTTTGAATGCCGGAATTCGTTACTCTATACTGACCTAGCTAGAAGACTTGTGCGAATTCAACGCAGACAACTTAACACAAAAAATACAGAAGGTTAAAATTAGTTAATCGATCCCAGTACCATGTTACAATCAGAAGGATCATCAACATCATGTATATATATTGCCTTAAGTACGTAGTATATCGACGTCCTAAGTTGATATCGCATGATGTAAAGTTAGAACATTTAAACAAGCCCCACAGAAATGAAATGATCAAGGAAATCTTGTTTGTATTTGTAGACAGACTGATGTCATGTTTAAGAGTTGATTAAGATTGGGTTCTTAATAGAGAGAAACAGATTCTAAGTTCAAGGAACACTTGGTAGCTAGAATGGAGGAGACAGAGAATCCATTAAACCGATATATTGTCTGGTTCCAATTAGTTTTGATCAGAATGTTAAGTCTCATCCCTCCACGACATTTAGCCGTCCTTTATCCATGTCCTTTTCATCCTCTTTAACAAAATTCTTTTTGTATTATCATATTCAACAAGAACCTCCCACGTCTATCTAGCTATTGCCAGGTGTGATTCTCTTTATTCATCCTCTACCAAATCTCACTTTTTCTCAACCTGCATCCTAAAATAATTATACAGTTATCCTAAACAGAAACACAGTTAAGTCCCTTAAACAACTTTTTAAGGCTTACAATCATTCTCTTCATGTGTCTTTTAAGTTTAAGATTAGGGTGTTAATGAAGGGTTGCTGAATATTTTAGTTCCATCATTGCTTGATTTAGGTCCTACAGATGAGTTGTACTTGGGCCCCATTACGGACTGGTCCCAATTGGTTACAGAGAATTGAGACCCTTTCATATACTAATAATTTATAATAATGAATTCAGATATGGTTACACAAGTGAAGTCAATGTATGTCTCAACATTCTTCATTGCTGCTGGGTATAAATATGCCATCTTAATCTTGTTTCCTTTCAAGCACCGTGCTAATCTAGCTTCTAACAGTTCAGTCAAAAACACAAAAGACCCTTTCTCTATTAGGCTACCAAAAAAAAAAAAAACAAGAAAAAGAGATGGAGTCTATTGGATCTATGGCAGAGGGAGAGTGGAGTTCTCTTGGTGGAATGTACACTAGTGAGGAGGCTGATTTCATGGAACAGTTGCTTGGTAACTGTCCTAATCAGGTTGATTCAAGTTCAAACTTTGGAGTTCCATCTAGTTTCTGGCCTAACCACGAACCAACAACGGACATGGAAGGGGCTAATGAATGTTTATTTTATTCTTTGGATTTTGCTAATATTAATTTGCACCATTTTTCACAAGGGAGTAGTAGTTATAGTGGTGGCAGTGGCATTCTTTTTCCCAACACAAGCCAAGATAGCTACTACATGAGTGATTCTCATCCAATTTTGGCTAACAATAATAGCTCAATGTCAATGGATTTTTGCATGGGAGACTCATATCTCGTTGAAGGCGATGACTGCTCAAACCAAGAAATGAGCAATAGCAATGAGGAGCCTGGTGGAAACCAGACTGTAGCTGCTCTTCCTGAAAACGATTTTCGGGCCAAGAGAGAACCAGAGATGCCAGCTTCTGAACTACCCCTGGAAGACAAAAGCAGCAACCCACCTCAGATTTCTAAGAAAAGATCACGAAATTCAGGAGATGTAAGTACAATAACCAGCATTTACCTTCTTAGAATCTGCTACATTTGCACTGGATGGAGTTCTATTTTCTGCTGTAGAGCATATAGAAAAGGTTTTGGTTTTCAAGGCACTGTCTTATTTTGATTCTAATGATTTAGGCTCAAAAGAACAAGAGGAATGCAAGTTCAAAGAAGAGCCAGAAGGTTGCCTCGACTAGCAACAATGATGAAGGAAGTAATGCTGGCCTTAATGGGCCTGCCTCAAGCGGTTGCTGCTCAGAGGATGAATCCAATGCCTCTCATGAGCTCAATAGAGGAGCGAGTTCAAGTTTGAGCTCGAAAGGGACTGCAACTCTCAACTCAAGTGGCAAAACAAGAGCCAGCAGGGGGGCAGCCACTGATCCCCAGAGTCTCTATGCAAGGGTGACTACCCCTTTCAATGCTTTTGCACAGCATTTCAATTACTAGATTTGAAGAAACAGTGGTTGATAAATCTTCCTTTGTGTCTTGCAGAAAAGAAGAGAAAGAATAAATGAGAGGCTGAGAATTCTACAAACCCTTGTCCCCAACGGAACAAAGGTATGAAGTACATCTCACGGCATCATCTCTGTATATTATCAATCAACGAATTTTGTGATCTGCAAAATTCTCAAGATTGGTTTACTGATATGGCAGGTTGACATTAGCACAATGCTTGAAGAAGCTGTCCAGTATGTGAAGTTTTTGCAACTCCAAATTAAGGTCAGAACAAATTAAAATCCTTCTCTATAAGAAAAATTATATATCTAATGGTGCTTGTTTTAAATTTGCTGATATTTTGACATGAAACAGATTTTCTGATACATTTTTTTTTGTCATTTTCTTGTTTTAAATCCTGCAGCTGCTAAGCTCTGAGGACTTGTGGATGTATGCGCCTATCGCTTACAACGGGATGGACATCGGTCTTGATCATCTGAAGGTTACCGCACCATGACGATAGAAGAAGTTAAGAGGAGGGTGGTGCTTTTGATTATATCTGTTAATAGATGAGATTAAAATAAAGTCATTGCCACTTTGTAATGGTTTTATTCTGTATTGAGTATATATAAGGTCCTCTTATAAAATTAATTCACGAGGAGTGATCGTCGTGAAAAATTCTTTCATGTAGACACCTTGACATGATGGACATTATTCGAGCAGAGTCTATACTTGAATATAAAAGTTCGTTCATAAGAATATACATGAACTTGGTTATCCAACAGTCATTAATTTTCAGTTGGTGGCTTATCTTTTTATTAATATCTAAACAAACCAAAGAATTTGCTGATCTGTGTTTGCTTATTTGTCAGTACATATGGCTAAATTCAACTGATGTTTTTATCTTCCTTGGAGATGACAAATAAGGATTTTGCATATAATAAAGGAACGTGCATTCTTTTTTATACAACCATAAGGAATTTCCTTAGAAAATCTGCAGGAAAGAATATTTTCGATGGCTAACTGTGTTAAGCTCTCGGCTCAATAGAAGAGGCTCAAGGTGAACAGACCAGAGATTAGGAGCCAACTCTCTCTTCAGGACAAGGCAGCACTTCAACAATATAAAAGAAGTGAAATGGATAAAATCCCAATATGAATGCTCCTGGTCATGATCAACTTCAATCAGAAAGACATCTCCAATTCTAAATGCTCCTTTAATTTTCCCCTTTCTCCCTTCTCTCTCCTCGATAGAAATTATTCCCACCTTAGCTTTTGTTTGATTTAACGTAGCAGCTAAAGAAGCGGCTTGCCAAATGATCCTTCTGTCAAATTCACGGGTTCGCTGACAGATTAATTTTGTTTTTTGGAAAAATATGAGTAGCTTGATTATGAGATTTGTCTATATAAACTGCAAGTGAATTTTGATTAAGTACCCACAACAAAGTCCAGGGGCTAACAGCTACCACTTTCAGGCCAAAAATTAAGATGCTGGTGGCCAGACCAGGCACTGCCCGTTGGGGCTTCCAACGAACAGACAAGGAGAAGTCCTACACATCATTGAGCATTGATCATCCACATCACATATAAATAACAAGCCACCGGATAATGTTCATGGTTTCTTCTCATGTAAATAACACATAATTTCGTAGTTGCAACGTGCCATTTGCGTGACTGCAAGTAAAAAGGAAAGGGAAGGAGAAAAGATAACGAGCAGATACACATCAAGTGGCAATAGCAGCTTCACCTGGCAGCCGCATTGGAACAAGGCAACAGTATTTCCTACATAAATTTGATCGTCCGTGCAAATGAAAGCGTCAAAGCTACTTGAATTTAAATAAATATAACGGCAAAAAAGGTCAGCCTGTCTAAAGGGGGTGGACCTGTTACAGGGTAATCATAAATTAAGTAAAAATTACGGGGCGGGAACGAAAATTCTTGGACATTACAGCCAAATCCCTTGCTATCTGCCCACATCCAATCCTTTAAGTGTAAGATTTTACAGTCCTAACAAACGAAGTACAATTTTAATCTGCACTCTTTATTGTCCATGTACATTACAGGTGTAAAATCCACGCTGAAAACCGTTGAAAGGATAAAGGGCAATCATAGAACCACTTCAACACTGCTGTTACTAGCAACCTTCAAAAGAGGCATGCACTGTGCCAGAGGACAGCTTTCTTCAAGTCCGCTCGTCATGGACATGATTTGGAACTTCTGCTTGACTGTCCAGAGGCATGTACTGTGCCATGATAGCTCTTATCTCTGAATCCATGTATGACTGCCAAAGCAAAAGAAGAAGAAAAAAGATAAGAGTACGCATATCAAACGCAACGCAAGTACATCGATGAGGTATGCATAGAACTTTTAAGATAACATGTCAAGAGCAATCCAGACTCATATACGTCAACTCTAATTGATCTAGCTGCTTTAGGTTTTCTAACCAAAGGTTAAACCCAAAACCCAGAAGCTTCAGTCTGCCCATAGATTCGATTTGATTGGCTTTGAGCCTTTGAGCATTCAGGCATAGCTAACCCACATGTAGCTATCTATCCCATAGTAATGACAATTTAAACTAAATTCGCCACAAGTGGTTAACATAGTTACCATACCGTGATTTCCATCATTTCTAAAATGTTCCAAGCTATTATGCCAACACTGGAAGGAAGTTCTAAAGAAATGAGGTCTAAACTGCTTCACAAGAGATCCTAAAAACAGTAGTAGATGGCCCAACTAAAGCAGTGTATTGGAAAGAAACTTTGCACATAATCCTATTCTTCTTCATTTTTGCATAAATAGCTGGTCTAGCCTTCCTGGGGCTTAAAACAACCACCACTAGGTTGCAAGCCCACAATACCACCATTGCTTCAGATAGTGGATCTAAAAAGTTGAATAGAGATTTTTACTATAGAGAGACCGCCACTATTCTAAATGTTTGTGTAATAGACAGATGTCTGAAGTGTGCAAAAAACAAGGTAAAACTTAACCAAAGGTATGGTTTTAAAAGGGAAAAAATGATGGGCACCACGCTTACCCTTAATCTATATTTGTAGATAAGATATCCTCCACCACCAGCCATCGCCAGGCCTAACAAAATGACCCAAACTGCAGCCCATGCTGATCTCACTTCAGTGCCACTCTTACCTGATATTGATCATGGGTGGGCATCAAAACAAGGACCACATTATCGCATAAACAAACAAAGGAGGTACAATTTCTAACTCACTTATGCAGGTATCATGGTCTCTGATATACAGAAGATCCCCACTACAAGAGCATTCATAGCTTCCCCAAGTATTTTTGCAACTACATGCAGAGCACTGACAGGCTTTTCTCTCTTTGCACTCATCAACATCTGTACAGTCAAACATAAGTAGAAGAAATAAAATATTAAGCAGCAGCATTGGCAAACATACAGATTTCTCTGGCAGGATTTCAGTTTCAGCTGTAGTCAAGGAGAAAACCCAAAACAATTTTGACTTGGCAAGAGGTGGATACTCAAAATATTGTTATAAGCAAAATCAGTATAATCGGAGCATCCTGATGGCCTAAGCACAGATAAATTTTAGAAATTAAAACATTTGATTTATCCCATAATAGATGTACTAAATTGAATGCAAGGGATTTAGACAACTGCAGATTAGATTTGACCTGCGTGGAATTGTGCCTGAGAAATCATGCATGAATCAACAATAACCAACTCACTAGGGCAAGTACTAGGTGCACCTGGATAACCAATAACCAAGTAGTACCACGAGGGAAGAGAGAAAAGGCCTAACATTGGAAGTGGACAGAATGAAATGACAATCTCTAACTTCAAAGCAGTATGAAGAGAGTCAACAAGGATCAATCAAGTGCCTGTTGAAGCAAGGGGGAAGAGCTGAGTTTGTCATGTAGCATTTGTGGAGACATGGGGACAGCTGGAGCTAGTTCTGAATGCGTAAAGTACAACCTTTTGTTGGTAGGGCCTTTATCACAATGGGGGGCAAGGGTGGGGATGAGACAGTGACTTGGTCTTTTTGTATATGGCTGTATGTCCTCAACCTAACAATTATGCTCTATTTCTCAACCAAACATGACCTGTTGTTCTGTTGGTGATTTACACCTCAGGCACCATAAAATTCTCAGTAGACTCAATTTGCATGCATGGTCATTAAATATCCTTTCAAAATGAATCAAGCTCTCCATCCTGATAAAAGCACAATATTAAGGAAGACAATGGAGGAATATCTTACCTACACAACTTTTCACACCATCACCTTTAAATCCTGGAGGACACTGGCATTTACCACCATCAACATCCTGTCCACAGTAAAAATTAGAAACTGGAATGAATAAATTTACTGGATAATAACAAGTTGAGAAACATGATGATCACTAACCAGACAAGCAGAGAAGGTGTGTCCATCCCGAGATTTGTGCCAACAGCCTCCATTGTTTATCTTGCACCTCCCAGATCCACTCACTGCAAAACAATATAGTCACTTTAAAGCATAGCACATTTTAAGATGTTGGTACAAAAGTATAACAAAAAGATTAAATTAGAAAATAAGATAAGTTGCCTCTTATGATGTGTGCAAACACATCTATTACTAACATCTGAGAGTCAAACGTCAAGTATGAATCCTCAAAAGGTACAATTAATATTGGAGCATGATCAACAGAGTAAGATCCACCAAACCTTGGGTCAGAATACACCAACTGTAAAGCTAGATAGCTTAGGCAGTAAATCTATTGCTGTTGAGTCCAGAACCTAGGATCAAATCCTACTTGAGTTATTTGCAAGGGATGGCTAGAACAGCTATTGGAAACCATGCCCCCCCCCCCCCCCCCCACTGCAGCCCAAAACAATTAAAATGAAAGAAAACCAACTCACACATTTGATTCCGGTTGACTAGGTTTGGAACTTTCCTGCCCAGTCAACCCACCTTCCACCTGCAAACTCTCATACAACACATGTTGTCTCTCGAGTAAAGGTCAGATTCATGTGCCATCCATGGAACTAAATTTTCTTTATGGCACAATCTTGAAATTATACTGAGTATGAATATAATCAGTACTGCAGGTATTTTTTTTTTTCTAATAAAAGCCCACAATTGTCCATAAAATAATTTCTTTCAGACATTTATTTATAATCATCAGCAGGACATCCAAGCTTTGCTGAAATGAATGAACAGCTATATTATTACATTCTTCATAAGTTTCTGCTGATTTAAAAAAAGGATAATCTCACCTTCACAGTGGCTGTAACCATCTCCTTTGAACTGCACACCATCGACAAGAGGGCACTCACATACTCTCCCACGAAATGTGTCCTGCATAGATAAAAGCAATTGTCTAAAGGACCTAAAGATATCAAAAGCCAGAGAGCGACGTCTCGCAGCAAGTTTTAATTCATACCCTGCAGGCTGTGATGTTGGCTGTTTTATCTTGCCAGCAACCCCCATTATTGTCCAAGCACTCATTGGTCTCCACATCTGCATCAACAAGATTCCCCGATCATGAACTACTTAAGAGTGCACACAAGTCACCAAGGCAGCCAGTGGTAGATGTTAGTCTCAGCAAGTCAGGGTATTCAACCAGTGATCTAAAATGTAATATGGTTCGAGGCCTAGCATGCTTTCAGTGGCCGCTCACAATACCAAGCACTCAAATCCACTTAGTCAGGATTGTCCATCATTTCATCAGATGATGGCCTCAGAACAAAGGGCAATCATGATCAATAGCATAAGAAAACTTACCACCACTCAAACAAACCGCTGGCTCTGTTGTTTCCTCAAAACCAGAGCATATGGCCTTTAGAACAGCACCTTTCTCCAACTTTCCTGTAAGCACAAGTTTTTCAAAAAGAAAAATAAATAAACACCCAAATGTAACTTTTCATCCAATATACAAGCTGGCAATAGCAGACCTCGATATTGACGATTGTTGACAACAAGGGTGGGCAATATGGTTACATCACCCCTCGATCCTTTTCCAACCTACATGAAAGTCTTTGTCAAGCAGCTATACATGGTTGAACTGATATCAGAGATTACTATGATTGCAGATAAGCACAAGCATCCAAACTTGCAGATTTAAAGTGTTGTGTTAAACTGAAGAATAAGAATAACAGACAATTACCTGGGCATTTTGCTCTTCTTTCAGAACAGGATTGTCAGAGTCAGCATTTCGGTCTCCCATACACTTATCAATCTTCTTAGCATCGAGCCCTGAAGCAATGACAAGTGAACAACATGGAACATTCAACACATTCAAAACTCTTGTTTTTCCCATTTTCTAGTGTGATTGATAGTATACTTACAATAAGAAGAAGTTATGAAATATTTACCAAGAGATTTGATGACAGCATCAGCACATTCTTTGTTGTACCTTTTCTCTTTCATGGGACATCTGATTTGAAAATCAGTTACATAATTCCACCACACCCAAGGTTTTTTGGTCTCATTTGCAACTTTAAAAACACATAGTTGTCTCAAATTTTCAAGAACAACATCTTTCCCATCATAACCTGAGCTGAAGTCTTGTTCAGGATCAGGAGCACAATATCTTCCATGATTTATGCACTGTGACTTGCACTGCCTGCTCAAGGTGAATGCTTGAGGACAGTACCAGGTAATGTAGTGGGGTGTAAACTGAGTGTAACCACCTTTCTCAAGTATCTGTGCTGCGCCCCTAAAATCCTTCACAAATTCCATCAACATATCACACTTAACCCCACATTCATCATTGCTGTTGGTCCAAAGCTCATACTCCACACGATCATCCGGGTGTGGAACAGCTTCTCTCCAATCAAGATTCACGTTGACCATATCCCCGTTGCTAAGTGCTTTCTTTAATGTTTCACCAAAACTTTTCTCAATAAGAGCAGACGGTATTGTTATGTTCTCAATGTATTTTGCAGATGAAACATCCTCTTCAGGTGTGTCCATGGTTATTAATGCTTCCTCCATGTCATCCGCAACAAGCACTGCAGAAGCCCCAGCCTTCTGGGCATTCCAGACCTTCAAAGCAAAGAAGCAATCTGAAAAGCAATCAAATGAACCAATTATAGATTTAGCAAGAGAACTATGTTGGTAATCTCAGAGGACTGTAGTTCAACAGGAGGAAGTCCCAAATCCAACAAAACCCACATCTCAATGAATGCTGATTCCTAAACAGCATATGCAACATAAATTTCAGCAAGTTGATCTGAAACAAACGGAAACCTCCTTGAACCTCTCTATACTTAATAAAAGTAGCTAAAATAAGCAAATGATCCCAATCAAACATGGGGTCAACAACCTAAAGAAGAAAACCCTCAAATAAACCAAAAACAAAAGGAGGGTAGCTCCCCAACCAATCACAAACGACCCAAAACATCAGACCAACAGTCAAATTAAGCAATAAATAAATAAGAAAAAAAAGACAACTTGATAAAATTAACAAAAGGGCACCTCACAATGAACCAAAACCAAACAAAAACACCACAAATCTTACAAAAACCAATCAAATTAAGCTAAAAAACAAAAAGGTGTCTCTCCAATCAAGCAAACCTAGACCAGCCACACACAAGAAAAAAAAATTGTCCAAAAACATCAAAAGGGTACATACCTCCACGATCCACCAAAACAAAAGTGGGTAAAGCACCAGGCTTCGACTGAAACGAAATCCTAAACTCTTCAAACTCTTTACAACCCTTCTTATTATCTTTTGGATACACAACAGCACCTGCCATACTACCTCCATATTGTGGTATCCCGAAATTCCCAATTGCACTATCATAAGTACCCTTTATTTTATCTGGTGATGTAACCCTCAAGCTGTTTTTTTCAACAACAAATCTAGCTATAGAGCTTGGTACTATCAAAGAAGTAAACAAAAACCCTAAAAAGAGACTCAAAGATAGTCTCTTTAGCACCATTTTTTATTAAAAGGTTGGGACTTTTTTTGTGGGTTTTGCTTGTTTTGATCTATAAATGGAGCTGAATGAAAGAAGTTCGGGTCTTTGAATGCGTACAAAAAAAAATTAAAGTGGGTTTTATTTATTTATTCTTTTGGGTTTTGTAAGAAATGAAAAGGAAATCTAAAAATTTGGGTTGGTTTAATTGTTGGGTTTCTTGTCGACAAAAAGAAAGGAAGGATCATAGAAGCAGTTACTGCTGATGCGTGCGAGTGGGATTTGTTTTGTTTCTTCGTTTTTTGCTGTGTACGTGTTTCGTTTATTAGCATTTGCCGATAACATCAACATCTATGATTTATGATACCAAATGTGATAAGATATGATGATGTTTTTCATCATCGAAATTTATTTTAAAAAAAATAGAGCCGAAATATAGGTGTGAGATATTTGTGAAATAACGAAATATTTATTTATTTTTTAGTTCTACTAGTCAAATAATAGATTTGTTCTAATTCATGTGTATCAAAACTTTTTTCGATCGAATATTTGGGACTTCATTAATGTATAGATACTTGATGCGTATTTTTTTATATGACATGCTTTTATTTATTCGGTTTGAATTCTATATGGAATATAAGAATTTTACTTATTTAATACACCAATTAACAATCAAGTCTCATTCTTTTTTTAATAAAATAAAGATATATTCAAACTATTTTATAGGTAGATTAATATTAAGTTTTTTTCTCTTGAAGATCTTAAAATGCATCCTTTAATATTAAATTAACTGGAATAATTTCCTTTTCGTTTGTTACAAGTCATCATTTTTTATATATAAAAAAAAACTCCTTAACTTCCTGCCTATCCCTTAGAATTAACAACCAAGTGTCTTGGTATTTAAGTTAAACAATCAAGAATACAAGATCCAAGTCTCACAGCTAAGTATAATCTTACCACCTTAGTCAACAATTCACATGGGCAACTAGCGCTCAATTAGGTTAAAATCCTAGAAATGATAGAGGTTATTCCTTAATGCTCCTTTGGATCTTTCAAGAGCTCGTCTTAAATGTTTTGAGACAGATATTTGGAAATGATTGGCACGAATTTAATTTTATATGTTTTTAGAAGTTTATCTTATAAATTTCTAGATAAGAGTTAGCTCATGGGGTCGGTTCTCATTTTAGTACTAACCAAATGTTTTGGGAGAACTATATATAAATGTGAAAATAATTTTTTTTTTTTAATAATTGTTGTTATTTGGGTCACGTGTACTCGATTAAATTTTTGAACTAAAATTAAAAACTAGATAAGTTTTTAATGGTTTTTTTAATGACCTGAAATTTATGATATTTAAACATGTGGTTTTTAAAAATTAAATTTAGAATTTAATCAATTAAACTATATCTCTTAAAATTAAATGAAATAATATTTTATTTCTAGGGTGGGTATGCTTTTTTTAAAAAAAAAATTGTTGTTAATTAAATTTATCCAGCAATAAGAAGAGAAGGTGGCGTTAAGAATTCCGGGGTTCCAGTGGTTCTAGACCACCCAATACACGGGTCAATATTACAAGTTGGCCAAATCGGATTGTCTTCCCTGCTGACCAGTCACGAGTTCGGATGACAAAGCACGGCCAATCTTAGAAGGACATGTCATTCATTGTGACATTTATAATTCTGGACGGTTGTTTTATCCCCAAGTTCTAGGGAAACCCAACAATTTACAGTATTGGGCTCTTGTGGTGTGGGTAATTACACCATATACCCTCACGTATTGATGGGGGCTCACCATGGCGAATATCTGAGCTTGCAAATTTGAATTTTGAACTACGTACGGGGGTAAACATATAAAAGAAGAGGGCAAACTATGGGGGCTATTATGATTTTTTGGAGAAAACTAAGAAGTCAACTGCCCCACCTCTCTTGCAGGTTCGGGGATATTTAGGAGCATGGTAACGAGAAAATTTGTTCAGTTAATCACTTTTCCTTCGAAGTATGGCACTGTTGGTCACGAATGATGTCTCTTTGCTATCGATGAAAAACAAGAAGTCTCTTTGTTATATATCAGGAACATATTTGGCCATGCATGTACGTAGTTCAAGCTGTAGCCATGAATTGTACAGCAAAATGTTCGTGCTGATCCAATTTCTCGGCATCATACCACCAGGATTTTGTTTTCAAATGTATCCTCTGAAAGGAGGAGCTGTTAGGTGAGCCAGGCCCACAACAGGTTATATGATTGGCTTGGATTAGTTTAGTTGGACCTTCTTGTTTCATTACATTAAAAACTTTTCATTCTAGCTTGGTTAGTCATGTGAAGTCCAATAAATTAAAAAAAAAAAATTGGAAGAGAGCAGCATTCTTCAGTGGCAGAATGAATTGCTAATCATTTCTGTACATCTATCTAACTGTGGCCATGCATGGATGGAAGTTTGGTTATGAAATAACTAAATTATATTTAAAAAACAAAATTTTCATTAACAGGTGTTTAAGGGCTTTTTCATATTTTCATTTTGTTTTTTTATAATCAAGTTACATAAGAGATAATTTAGTATTTTAATAAATAAAAAATATTAAATGAAAATAAAAAATAAATAGTGAGTATCACAGTGGACAAATGTTGTTTTCATGATAGTATTGGAAGCGTACCACCATCCTAGCTCTCCCCATAGGTCAGGCCTGTGTACACATGACTCAATGGTTGAGCCCTGATGAACTTTTTTGATTGTGAACACCATTTCAGCTACCTGGCTATCAGATTGTCCCCTGTAAAAATTCATGACCATATCATTGTTTAGTAACTGGTAGCTATAGAAACTTTTGTTATGCCTAAGCATCCTAACACTATCACTTCTTAAACAAAGCGAACTGTGAGAGAAACCATGAAAAATCAACTTTTCTTAGGACTTCTTCTCTCATTGCTCCTAATATTTTCTTGTTTCGCTCAATATTTTTCCCGTGACAAGAACATTCCTGAAATGAGCCAATTTCCATTCTGTGACGCATCCCTATCTCATGAGAACAGAACCAAGGATTTTATCTCTCGCTTGACATTACAAGAAAAGGTGCAACAACTAGGAAATCATGCAGCTGGAGTTTCCCGGCTTGGTGTCCCTGCTTACAAATGGTGGTCCGAGGCACTTCATGGCATGGCAAGTGTCGGTTATGGTGTACATTTACAGCACCTGGCGCCACTAGCTTCCCAGCAGTGATTTTGTCTGCTGCTAGTTTTAATACAAGATTATGGTTAATTTAAGATGGGACAAGTGGTGTCAAATGAGGCCCGAACCATGTATAATGTGGGTTTAGCCGGGTTGACATATAGGAGTCCCACTATTGATGTGTTTTGTGACCCAAGGAGGGATCGAGGCCAGGAGACACCAGGAGAGGATCCTTTGGTGGTGTCAAAATATGTTGACAATTATGTTAGGGGCTTGCAAGAAGTTGGCCTAGGAAGGGAATTCCACTGGCAATAGGCTTAAGGTACGTATCAAGTTTTTGTAAGCATTATACTGCTTATGATCTTGACAAATGGAAAGGTGTAGATCGATTTCACTTTGATACCAAGGTATGCATGAATTTCATATACGAATTGCCATTTCGCTGCATCAATGTGTCAATGAGGCTTGCATATATCACTCTTGATGAGTCCTTTCTACTATAGTACAATTGTCCGATGACAATTTTGGACATTGAAAACAAGGTTATATATGTTGGTTTTGATTTTGAAGGTGACAAAGAAGGATCTAGTGGGCACTTTTCAACCACTATTTAGAAGTTGTGTAGAGGAGGGTCATGTGAGTAGTGTGATGTGTTCATATAACAGGGTTAATGGTACTCCTACTTGTGCTGATTCAGACCTGCTCAAAGGGGTTATCAAAGGACAACGTAATCTTGACGATTTTGCTCTACTTCTTTCACACGCCTACATGAATACTGCAATATGTAACAGGACCATAAAAACCTTTTCTTTTGATTTATATGAATTTCATGTTTAAACTTTTGTTCCTAACTACTTATTTGTGCGGTTTTGGGCAGGAATATTGTCTCAGAATGTGATTCCATTGGGGTTTATTATGACAGAATCCGATATGCGGCCACGCCCGAGGATGCAGTAACCCTTTGACTTAAAAGCAGGTATACAGTGCACTTGCACAAATCATTGATGGCTGTGACGATAAAAGATTCCAACTCTTTTAAGTTATTGATACTATAAGATGATCATGTAATGCAGGATTAAACACGAATTGTGGAGATTTTTTGCCAAGGTATACAGAGAATGCAGTCAAGTTAAACAAAATTGAAGAATCTATTATAGACCGAGCCTTGATCTACAGTTATATAGTCCCCATGAGACTTAGTTTCTTTGACGGGGATCCACAATTTCACCCATTTGGAAATCTTGGACCATCAGATGTGTGCAGTGAAGAACATCAAAAGCTTGCACTTGATGTTGCAAAGCAAGGGATAGTCTTGCTAGACAATAATGAAGCTCTTCCTTTGTCTAAAAATGCCACAAAAAACTTGGCTGTTATCGGACCAGATGGTAATGATACTGTGGCATCTATGCTGGTGTGCCTTGTAAATACCTTACCCCTTTACAAGGACTGCATAAGTATATCTCATCTGTTACATATGAAGCCAGGTGTCCATTCATAAATTGCACCGGTGAATCGCTTATTGGCGCAGCAACTAAGGCTGCTACTACATCAGATGTGGTGGTATTGGTGGTGGGACTTGATCAATCTATTAAGCAAAAGGACTTGGATAGGGAGAACTTGATGTTGCCAGGATAAAAACAGAATCTTGCAAGAGAAGTATTTAATGCAACAAACGGAAAGGTGATCCTTGTTATAATGTCCGCTAGTCCTATCGATATCTCTTTTGCCAAGAATGAGAGCAAGATTGGAGGGATTTTGTGCGTAGGCTATCCTGATCAAGCTGGAGGAGACGTTGTCGCTCAGGTCATATTTGGAGACCATGATGATCCTGGTAATCTTTCCATCTCAATTCCAACACCAAATGATTTTCTGCGTCTCATGTTTGAGCATTTTATTACCAATTTATATTTATTTCGAGGCAAAAAAAAGTTTACAAACCACCTTCATACTGACAATCTCTTTACTTATCAGCTGGAGGGTCCTCTTTTACATGGTATCCAAAAGAGTACTCTGATCAAGTGAACATGAGAGCTAATTCAACCGATGACTTCCCTGGAAAAACCTACAGGTTCTGCACAGTAAAATCATTATAAGAATTTGGTCATGTACTAAGCTACTCAACTTTCTCAGAGTTTGTTATTTCCGCTCCTTCTGCCTTACCAGTCCCATTGAAATTCTTCTCTCAGACCAAGCAGCATTCTCTAGTTTATTCCTCCAAACAAGACCCTAAACCTAATGGCCAAGCAATTGATATTTATAGTGTAAATTGCACCAATCTGCAACTTGGTCTAGTCATTGGCATGAGAAACAATGGGACCAGCAGAGGTAACAAGTCCATGAAATAAGCAAATGGTTGCATTAATTTGACAGGGTGCAGGTGAAAAAAGGCAACAAAAATAATATAACTTTGGATGGAGATTCATGCAAGGGACTTGGTCTTGTGGACGGTGAGGGGTAGAGGAAGTGGATAACAAGAAGGCATACATTTATGATTGGGTCTCCTAATGAGCATCAAGTGAGGTACCACCTCATCGTTAGGCACTTAGGCTGTCTCAAAGCGGAAGTGTGGGAGGATTTGCATCTATGTAATAGAAACAGAACTGAAAATTTCCTCATCCTAGATTGAGATGAGCTGACCTGAGGATACCTCTTGACCTTAAACTAGCCAGTATTTATGATATCTGTACATTAAAATAGTTTAAAGAAAAAAATAATCATAGAAAAGGTACAAAACGCTAGAAGAAGGGCTTGAACCTTCGACCTTGTGGTTAACAGCCACACGCTCTAACCAACTGAGCTACTCCAGCTTGTGTGATCAAGTCCAACTCAAATATCATAGTGAAAGTAGGGAATCCCCATAGTAGCATGTTAACTTAGTTTTGCCATAAAAGATGGGTAGCTCGGAACTGTTTTAGGAAGATTTTCTTCTTTTACCAGAAACCATAGCAAAGAATACACACCACTAGGCAATTCCACCGTCTGCCAATGGTAATGCGTTGAAAATTTCAACAAAATAACCCTAATAGATAACAAAGTGAAACATATTAAAATTAGAAACTTCAGAAAATATGTCAATTTCATTAACGACTGCTCGATGCAACATCCTTCTGCACTGCAGTCACTGATACAAAAGGATATCAGGAAAGTCTAGCTGCCTTAACAAGTTACCGATCAGTTTGCAGATCTGTTACCATATACTTAAACATCCCCACGAGCGTGCGCGCGCACAAAAAAAAAGGCTTCAAAATCATTGACTAAATCCTTGATTTCCTATACAACAACATCTACTACTAACTTACCATGGTAAGCAAATCCTTGGTTTTCAATGTTATTTCTGCTGTAACTAGGGGTGATCATTTTCGGTTCGGTTCGGTTTTTATTAAAAAAAAATAACCAAATTGAAATTTAAAAAAAAAAAAAAACTGAAACCGGTTCAAACCGACCGGTTTCGGTTCAATTCGGTTCCGTTTTTTAGAACAAAAACCAGTTCAAACCAATTTGGCTTGGTTTTTTTGGTTTGGCTCGGTTTTTTCCGGTTTGGCTCTGGTTTTTTCTGGTTTTTTCGGTTTCATGCTTATAAAACCGAAACCGAACCGGTCGGTTTTTTCAAAATTTTAATCGGTTTAATCGGTTTTTTTTACGGTTTGGTTTTTTCGGTTATTTTTTATCCGGTTTTCTCAGTTTTTTTGCTCACCCCTTAGCGATAAGAATTGCCACCTGCTCAATTCTACAACTCAAACTCGATAGTTGCAGAGGCAGAGCAGTTTTCCATCTTAACGAAGACTCCAAGTGCATAGAAAAAAACTGTTTTAGACAGAGAAATGAAAGTAGGCTGAGGTCTGCAAAATGCTTTTGACATGATCATGACACATCCAACACATTCAATGGTCTAAATACGCTACAACTTATAAAAAAAGGGTGACACCCTGTCACCTTTTATTAAATGGAACAAAAAATTAATCCAGTTAATTACATAAACAGTGAACTCTAATCTAGTTGGTAAAAGAAGAAGAAAAAATTGAGCAAAAATAGATTAATTGTAAGCTTCACGAATTTGTTGTCACTCTGAGCACTTGTAACATCTTCTTCAAGCCAATTGAATCCCGTCATCATTGTCCAGGAAATGATTGACCTTGTCCTCCTGCAAGTTACCAAAGGCTGAATGTTATTTTCAAACAAATGAACTAGTATTTTGATACAGAATGGGGTGGCTTTTAACAATAAAGGAGAGTTGGCCTCTGGATCAAACTCGGTACTCTGTTTTCTCCAAACAAAAATATTAAAATAAATAAAACAAACTTGGTACTATCAACTGTGGTTCGAAAAATTGATGGCTGGAGAGTTTATGATCAGTAGTTAGTTCAAAGTGTTTTCAGTTTTGACTTAAAGGTGTTGATGAATTAAATGGCCTTAAGGCAAAAAGATCTTTCCATTTCAATGGTAAAATGAAATTACCTCTGATATTAAGCGCTGCTTGTTCCGTAGCTGAGTCCTTTTTTTGGCGATGAAAGAATTTGGAGACATGGCTGTTTTATAAAAATATCGAACAGTGGCCTACAAAGTAGAAAAATGTCAGAAGGAATCAAAACTTGCTGCCACTCGCTCAAGCACGCAGAGACAATTCGAATTTTAGCTCATAAACTAACCTCTTCCCTGATTGGTATGTAGAGTTCAACATTTGAAGAATTAAAAGTTGTTGGTCTCACAGAGAAAATGTAATGGAGATATTCTTTTTCCTGTTTAAACAGCGAGCACGTTAATGCATTTCAAACAAAAAAGAACGTGTAATGAGGCAACAATGAAAATAGTTGAGATCAAGAAACAAACCATGCTGTGTTTCTCCACTCGATCTTCTCCTAGAAGATTCTTCAAAAAATTCACCTGCAGAATAAAAAAGGAAAGTAAATAAATAAATTGAGGGCTAAAACACTTAGAAATAGGTGCAGAAGCTAGAGGAAATAAACGGAGAGTTAAATGAACTAGAAGGAAGAATTGGTTACCCTTAGTATTTGAGACCATGTATGTAACTCTAGTCCATCTTCACCGATAGTAACATCTTCTGGGGCAGTACCATTCTGGTGTAAAAAAATGAACTTATATTAGTAAGCTGGCTACAGGGAAATATGTGCATGGGCATAGGAAAAAAAAATCAATTAAGCAGTACCTCGAAATAGTTCAGCACATCTAAATTTGCAATGGTGCCTTGTCTAGCAGAGTCTTCATCCCTTGCTTTCAGTTTCTCTGCAATAGTATTCTTCAGTTCTTCTTTAAGTAAATCTTCCATCAGGGTTCTATCCTCTTCACAGAGTGAGCAATCCACCAGAGTAGAGAACTTCTTGAGGCAATCAATTTCGAATATCAGGGCTAAAGCTTCAGCAGCTGCTACATGCACAGATTCATCACCTTCCTCTAGTACATTGGTAAAATAAGAAATTGCTCTGCATTTGTTAAAACAATCTGTTATTTCCAAACCCTTATGCAGCAATGAAAAATATGCATTGCAAGCAGTTTAAGAAAACCGTTCTCGTGAAAAAATTCACTGACTCTATTATAGACCCTCCACATTCATGTAAAAAGCAAACTATCAGGATGTCCGTGAAATCTAGGAATTCTACATTAATGCTTGTGTTCAATGTACATACCCTTGCCAATGTTCTTCGTTGAGTCTCCATGTCTCCATGGTTGTGAGCAGAAAAGACCAGGCAGAAATTGCTGCAGCTAGAACAGCTGATGAATGTTTCCTTGCAACTTCCTGAGATGAAATCAAGTGGCAAGTGAGAGCATTTTCTTTTTATTAAATTTCAAGATATATATACACATCAGTGCTAAAAATAACTGCATACATTATCAGAGTCAGCATCCAAGAATGTCCAAATAATTTTCATTGGTTCTTCCGTCTCGTTTGAATAATTTGCACAGAAAAATGTGATCATAGCTAAGGAATCCAGTATCTGCACATGAAAAAGCCAGATAGTCCAAGTGTTATTACCTTCGTTGCTTTAAAATCATTATAGAAATAGAGAACAACGAGTGTATGATACCTTCAAGGTCTCAGTCCCAGAATTTAGAGTCTCAGAAAGAACAGCTAGGGAGCTTCTATATAATTCACGGGCATCATCCTCGTTGTCAATGGTCATTGCCAACAAACCTATAAAACAAAATACAAGAACAACAGAATTCATCCACTGAACACCAATTGCCAAACCATCAAAGACAATCATATATAACTTAAAATCTTTACTAACCAAGTGCATTTAATGCAAGCTGTCGCTCCGTGGAAGGCCCTTTTATTATGAATTGTAGGCAAAAACCCAATACTGTAAACAAGCTGCATAGAATTATGAGCAAAATTAGAGAGTCATCGACTCATCATCATAAAGAAAACCCTATATTGTGATTTGGATGCTACCTCTCCCTCCTTGTATAATTTAATTTTATTCCAAGTAAGATTACTCTAGTGGGACCAGGAAAAAAAATAATTCTGTAAAGAAATTGCTTACTTATTTTCCACAAACTTGAGCTCCAACTCATTGTTTAAGGCCTCAACGATAGGCGGTAGTAATTCCTTTCCGGCAAATCTCCTTCATTGACCAAAAAGTCAAATAAAAGCAATTATTAATATCAGATTGGAAGTCTATGTGCAAGAAGGAACCAAGTATACTCCCAAAAGATTGTAGCCAAGTAACTAAACAGCGTACCTCTTTTTAGATAGAACTTTTTCCAAATATGCTTCCAGTTTCTTAGGGCCGGTAATCTCAAACTGATCATCACCATAATCATCTATAATGTCACAACCTGATAACAAAATTAATTAGATCACAAAACACGGTTCTTGTTAAACGAAGCATATAAAAAGCAGCAGCAGCAGAAAAGGGTTTTGTGACAGTGAACCTGGGTAATGAAATCTTTTTGCCTTCATCTTAATATAGTTCGGGAACCAGAGCTTAAGTAAGAAAACAGAGAAAGCTGACAAGTAAAGGAGAATGCAAAGCAACAAGCTAAACAAGGAGGGTAATGTATTTATAGGGAGACTGGTGGGAGCCATGTCCTGTTTGAGTTCGGAGTCAGGAGTTTAAGATAAAGGGCCTTTTAGACATTTACTTTACTCTTTCCCTTTCTCATTCGGTTCTTAAAGCCACGTGTTTTTATAGTTTTAGCCGGAGCCCCTTTATTTTTTAAATTTCTTGTTTAGGCCCAGTCTTGCTAGCCTACATGCGCTTCGGTCCTTATTCGCTCAGCTCAGTGACCTTGGGCAACCTGGCCCGTGTTCTTTTCTAGTCCCTTTAAAATTAATTCCTGCCCTAGATTTTTTATACAAGCTATATTATAATTTTTAATGAACGTAACTAAAAATATTGTTGGTCAGAAAATATAAACATATTATAAATACTATAACTCAACACACACATATATAATTAGATAAAAATAAGTTTGTTCTATATAAAGCGAGAATTTATGATAATAAGAATATTTTATAATTAATTATTTATCGATATAACATTATAAAATATTTATAATAAAAAAATTAAGATATATTAACACAACATATTTTTTTTAAAAATATTCTTTGTAAATAGGTTAGCATTTAGATATTTATTTTTTGTTATTTGTGTATTAGCATAAGCATGTCAAATTAATATAATTTAATTTTATCATTTTCCTACAAAAATTTATAACTGCATCTGAAATAACAACCTTTTCAATTTTGACTTCCACATGCTTTTATAATACTTAATTGTTGACTGTGGGTTTCCTTTTAATTATATTCTTTTATGAAATGGATATTTAATTGGACGTTTGAATTTTTATTTTATTTTTTACTGAAATGAGATGTATTCATTGAATATGTTTAAATTTAAATATAGAAATACACACGTGATATTAAATATTAAATATTAAAACATACATATCGAATGATTTTTTTTTCATTTAAACTTTAATTTCAGTTGAAAAAAAATTAATACAATTTTGTATTCAACCCTCGGCAATCCGCGAGCTCATCGACTAGTTATTTCTATTATATACAGTAGAATTATTGGATTATTCAAGGTCATCATGACATTTTACCCTTACGAT
>Ga0307517_10004046_pt1 | contig 22668 bp, 21 predicted proteins | sample 23_EM_MG_FD_194515 | JGI IMG/M metagenome (GOLD analysis project Ga0307517, IMG submission 194515) | Populus trichocarpa ectomycorrhiza microbial communities from riparian zone in the Pacific Northwest, United States - 23_EM | ecosystem: Host-associated > Plants > Roots > Unclassified | place... | reverse complement strand
AGTTAACCCGTGAAACCTGAGATATGTGTCATGAAAGTCTGATAACTAAATAGAAAGAAATTTAACATTAACAAACTAAAGTAAACGAAAAAAATTAATTAAAAAGAAAAAAAAAATTCGGGTTAACTCGTGAAACCAAGTTAACCTGTTAAACCCGGGATCAATGTCATAAAAGTCTGATAACTAAATTAAAAAAATATTAACATGAACAAACTAAATTAAACAAAACAAAATTTATTAAAAGAAAAAAAACAAAGAAAGTAAAAAAAAAGCTAAAGACATCAAAAGAGAAAAAAATTAAAAAAAAAGAAAAAAAAATAGCTTAAAAAAAACAGTTTAAAAAACAAAAAAAAAACTCAGCCTTTCACTGTAGATTGCTACAGTGAAAGGCTGAGCAGTTTTAGTATATTTCTAAATAAACACATTTTATCGTAAAGTAACATAAATTTCCAATTCAAAATTGAAAACATAGAAGAAGAAAACAAATATTCTCTCTTACTTTTATATTGATCAATCTATCCCTTATATATAAGATAGGAACCCTATATAGAAAGTAGACTAATTAGAATCCTTACAATTAGGATCCTTTATTAGGAAATAATTAGGCTCTATATTATTTTCTAATTATGTGCTATTTACAACCTGCAACACTCTCCTTCAAGCTGGAGCATAGATATTTATCATGCCCGACTTGTTACAAAGATAATCAACTCGAGCCCCGTTTAGAGCTTTCGTGAAAATATCCCCCAATTGTTCTTCAGTCTTCATATACCCTGTGGAAATCAAACCTTGTTGTATTTTCTCACGGATGAAATGACAGTCAATTTCAATTTGCTTAGTTTGTTCATGGACAACAAGATTAAATGCAATATGAAAATCAGCTTGATTATCATACCATAATTTTGTCGGTACTGAAGCCTTGAGGCCTACTTTAGTTAAGAGCTGGTATATCCACATTATTTCACACACAGACTTTGCCATGACTCTATATTCTGATTTTGCGCTCGATCGTGACACAACATTTTGATTCTTACTTTTCCATGAAACCAAATTGCCTCCAACAAAGACATAATAATCTGATGTGGATCTTCTATCTAACTTGGAACCTGCCCAATCTGCATCTGAAAAACATTCAATATAAGTGTGTCCATGATTTTCATACAAGATACCACGTCCAGACGCTCCTTATAAGTAACACAAAATCTGTTTTAAAACTGCCCAATGGTGAACTGTTGGGGATGACATAAACCGACTTACAACATTGATAGAATAAGCAATATCTAGACGAATCACTGTAAGATAATTCAACTTCCCAACCAGTCTTCTATATATCTCTGGATCTTCAAATAATTCACCATCTTTTGTAAGTTGCGAATTAGAAATCATCGAGACACTACATGGTTTCGCCTCCAATTTCCCTATCTCGATTAATAAGTCAAGTACATATTTCCTCTGAGATAGAAAGATACCTCTTTTGCTCCTATTTACTTCAACACCCAAGAAATACTTTATCATCCCTAAATCTTTTGATACCATGAAAACATAGAAGAAGAAAACAAATATTTTCTTACTTTTACATTGATCAATCTATCCATTATATACAAGATAGGAACCCTATATTTGAAAATAAACTAATTAGAATCCCTATAATTAAGACACTATATTAGGAAATAATTAGGCTCTATATTATTTTCTAATTATGTGCTATTTATAACATGCAACAAAAATAAAACCATAAAAACTTGATAATACCATAATAAAACTCAATTATCCATCAAAATCTATCTTATGTTATTCCTTGGATTTTATTCAAAATACATCAAGGTGTTTTAATTAAAAAAAAAACCACATAATAATTATTCATAATCTATATCAATTCATGTTCATATGCATATATAATTACCTATACACAAATTAATTCAACAAACCTCTAACTTATCAACTATTCTCAGATAAACCTCAACTTTTCAACAAACTAATTATAAAGAAAAGGACTCATAGACAATTTTATAAAGCAATAAAATATAATAATTAACTTAACTCATGGGCTAAGACTTAAAAAAAAAAGAAGAAATCACGGGCCTCACATTGTTACTAACACTGTTGTCCTTTTCATGGTTGTTTGATCTCCCTTTAATGTTATTACTTACACTGTGTGCGCGCCTAAGATCAACTTGCATTATTTTTGTACATTTGTTTGAGGAGTCTTTCACCCCTTGATACGGACCAGCCCGCTCGCATCACCTCTTCTCCTTCTCTTCTATGTATGTTCTGTAGAGATGGCCGCATCACAAGACTTTCTACCAAAGGATTTGAAAATCCCATGTATTCTGACATTCGTAGAAGAAACTACTAGTGTTGTGATCACTTTACAGAATCTGATGCATTATCATGGGTTAAAAAAAGGGGATAAAATATGTTCATCATACAAAATTCAAAGAAAAAGCTGAGTCTTCAAATCAAATGAAAGATGCATGTTGAATTGATCATTTATTGGAGTTCCAGAAACTAAGCAACAGCACTCCTAAATCATTTTTTTCTTCTTAAAAGAACATGTTAATACAGTAAAGAACTTGAGAAATAAACAAATCACAGTTCCAATCAAATCATTGTGTCGAGAATTTAAAATTGAACTTTAATCTTTTCTGCTCTTTCTCTATTCTGACTCTCTGTATCTTACCTCTTTGAGGGCTCAAGGAGGGGGACCTCCTGATCTTTTCTGAAATGGGAGTATTTGGTGGTGCTTGGAGTTGTTAGCTAAAGAATATTTTGATGATATGATCAAGCTTTGCTCACACGCCACGCCCTTTTAAGCAAGAACTGTCTTTACCACAATCACAATATACACGCCCTTCTGTCACGCCTTCTACCATCTTTTGTTTCTCTCTCCCTCTATTACAGCTGCAGAAACGGCACAACAATTAAAAAAACGGGTTGCTTCCTCCTTTTGCGTTCCTTTCTCCCTCCCTTCCTTCAAATCTCATCCTTTCGTCTAATCTTTATTTATACTCTATTTTTAGACCCTGGTGCCTGTTGCTTGTTAATTTTTTATGATGCTGCAGGCAGAAATTGAGTCCTGATATGATGCTGGAACATTTCATTTCTGAGGAGAAGTGCACCTTTCTTTTCAAGCAGTGTTCAATCCATCACAAGCACAGCAAAGTTAAATGGACGTACAGAACATTATGCCTGGTAGCAAGTTTAGGATGTTGTTAGAATAATGATTGATACAACCAATAGAACGGCTTAGATAAATTCAACTTAAGAATACTAGATATAATCTATATTTCATTTATTTGTCTCATTTTCTCAAGTTAGATCTACACATGCTTTAATTAGGTTAAGGGAGCCATTGATATTGCTTCTGCACCTGAAATTCGCTGGTCCCAGATAAAGATAATGTTACTCGATCACTTTCTGCAGATTCTCTTGCTGCTCTCTCTCTTTCCCTCTCTACTCTTCTTTTGTTTTGGTCAATCTCTTCTCGCAGATTCTCTTCTTGTGATTCATGTAAGTAAATTCCCTGATCTGTTTCAACTAAGGGTGTTATAGCAGTCCACTTGAACTTTCTTCACGAAGTTTGTCATGGTATCATCATCAAAGAGCAGCTAGGAGTTTGCACTGTTTGAATGAGAACCGTGTTGTGTCTGTGCTCTTGCATTCATTACCCAACACATACTCTTGATGTCTTTCCGCGAGTTCGATCCTATAATTTGCACACAACCCCATCCACCCCCACCTTGCTCTGCCTAGATATGTTATGTGACTTGGATTGTCATAGGAGAATAAATGTTTCCTAGCAGCTCAAGTAATTTCTCCTTACGCTGCCAGTGGAGAACAAATGCCAAGGATTCCTCTTCCTTGTTCGGAGATGAAGAACGTAAATGTCTAGTCTATTCCCATCAAGTTCAAAAGACTAACAACCACATTAATTTATCACTGTACCTTCATAATTCAATAGGTTATTTCTTGACATCCAGCACTACCAGTAGTCCTCACATGAACAGGCGCCATCACAAAAATGATGAAACCGATTGGTATCTCTGACAATGATTTCCCTTTCCACCAGCTTGGACACAAACTTGAATGCTGAATGGCAATCACCACAAATTCTGATATTCTTCTTGATGCGGATTGTGGATCCAGGAGGTGTGTTGAGAAGTGCAAAAGCTAGAGCAAGCTTCTCGCTATGGTACTGCAACTTTGCTTCCCTCTCCTGCTGGTCCATACACAAAAGCACGTGGCTACTGTCTGGAACATAACCAATTTCCTTAATCTTATCACTAATCTGCTCCCACATATTATGGATCTCTCTTCTCTGTGGGTGGGCATCATCATCTGCCACAAACACGTGGACTTCATTCTCCATCTCTACCCAACTACAAGCAGGCTCCTTTTTCACTCCACTTTCTTTCATCATTTTTCTCACTTTAGCAGCATCATTCCATCTACCAGCTAATGCATATATATTATAGAGCAATACATGGGTACCTGGATAGTGAGAATCCAGTTCAAAAATACATTCAGCTGCATAACCACCTAACTCCATATTCTTATGCATCCTACAAGCACCCAGCAACGCTCCCCAGACAGCAGCAGTGGGTTTAATTGGCATTTCACTTATGAATTGTATGGCTCGATCAAGATGTCCAGCTCGACCAAGAAGATCAACCATTGTGACATAATGTGAAATTTGTGGCTCTACATTGTATTTCTTCATCATGTCAAAATAATGACGTCCTTCATCCAAAAGGCCCGCATGGCTACAAGCAGTAAGAACACACAAGAATGTTATATCATTAGGAGCAATTCTAGTCCTCAGCATTTCTTCAAACCTTTGTAAAGCTACCTTCCCAAGTCCATGTTGAGAATATCCAGTAAGCATTGAATTCCAAGAAACAACATCCCGTTTTGCCAACCTATCAAAAACTTTCTTTGCATCCTCAATGCTGCCTGATTTTGCATACATGTCAAGCAAAGTGTTTCCAACAAAAGCTACTAGCTTTTCACCCCATTTTATCATAAGGGCATGAACCCATTTCCCTTGCTCCAATGACCCCATGCTAGCACAAGCACAAAGAACACTAGAATAGGTAAAGTGAGTAGGTTTAACATTCTCCCTCAGCATGTTCGAGAACAAACAAAAAGCCTTGTCTCCTTGACCCTTCCTAGCATAGCCAGCAATCAAAGCATTCCAAGAAACCTCATTTTTGCTCACCATAACATCAAATATCAACTGGGCTTCCTCCAAATGATGGCACCTAGCATACATATCCAAAATAGCACAACTCACATACACATTCGAATCATAACCGTACCTTAAACAAAGCCCATGAAGCTGCCTACCCTGCAAAACATCAGTAGACCCAACCCCAGAAGCCGCCTTCAACAAACTAGCCAAAGTGAACTGATTGGGTTTCAATCCAATCCTTAGCATTTCAGGGAGCAAAAGAAGCGCATCCTGCGGCCTATCATGTTGAGAATACCCAGTAATCAAAGCAGTCCAAGTGACAACATCTCTACTAGACATTTCATCAAACAGTTTACGTGCATAAACCAAATCACCACATTTCGCATACAAGTTGAGAAGGGTGTTTTGCATAACAAGATCGTCTCTGAATCTGGAATTGAGAAGAAGGGCATGAATAATCTTCCCTTCATTGAGTTTGTTCAAATGGGTGCATCTCTTTAGCAACGTGTGACAGATTTCTCTTGCACCTGCATTGTTTTTGCATTGCTGTCGTATAAGCTCCATCAATCATTGATTATTATTACTATACAGGAAATTACACAAGATTCCTAAAGTCCTGTCCTGTCGCATAAGAGTATCGAATCTTGAGTTGCACCTTGGCTGATCACCTAGCTAGGAACCACAGGTCACCCATCTTCGCGAGGGTGTTTGATTTGAAGGTGTGATGGTTTTTTTTTTAAAATACAATATATTTTAAGCACATCTAATCACCCCTCCAAAAACTACAAAAACATGCTTTATACTTAAAAAAAAGCACCTCTCCTCCAAACACTCAACGAGCACTCACCGAACAAGATGCCCCCATGGGTTCCATCTCATGGATTATATCTCCAAAGCCCCCGCTCTGTCCGGACAATTCCGGACCATACCAAATGCCTCTAGTGGGTCATATTTCTAAAGCTTTGGTCCTTCCAGGCAACTCATCAAACAGGATGACCAGAAGATTTACAATTGATGAGTAATGTCTTTAAAGCTCCAGCCCGTTCAAGCCAAAAAACGGAGCTGTAAAAGAGTTAATCTATCTAAAATTGAGAGAATCTTACCGTGAGACAAAAGTGATAATTGATGTGATATATAATCTGGTTTATTCTACAAAAATCCAAGGTTGGACCTCTTCATGGTTGTCGGTTTTCTTTCTTATGGCCTCATGGACACTTGACCCAACATATAACATTTCCTGACATGTAAAAGAACTCTCACCAAAATTAACCTTTTTTTTTTACACCCTCCTCGTATATTTTACCCATACTTAATAATCAGGGTAGTTTCATCGAGACTTCTCCCAATAATTTAAAAGGGAATTTTAGAAGAGCAGCAAGTTTTTATTGAAATTATTAATGATAAAGCTGATGTGACTTGTTCACTGAAATGGCATCTAGCAAATCCACTGGCAGACGCTTTAAGGCCTCTGTCTCTCTCGAAATGTGATTTTGGAATTTGGGAAATGCTTGGAATTTCTGTGTTGTGGTTGCAAAATCAGCAAAACCATAACATAAAGAAAGATAAAACCAGGGTCACACTCTCTCTTTTTTTTGGGTGTAAAGTGTCAGACACTTTTATCATGTTCATCCAACGCTAGGGTGTTTAAAGCTAAGCTTGCGTTTGAAAAGAGGCAGGGATATCCAAAGCACGTGAAATCTCCTCCTAAGTTTGCTAGGTTAGAGATGTCAAGCAATAAGCAAATGGGTACCTCTCCTAGTTTATACCAAACATACAATATAACCCCACTTGCAAAGAACGCACAAAATTTTCATTTCTGGCTGCTTCTTCTGGCTTGTAAAGGAAGAGAAGAGAGGATAAAGCTTCGTTTTGTTTATTTGATGCGGCGTGGTGTGATTTGCGTTTTGTTCTGACGACCCCCTGTAATGCCAAACACATAATAAAACAACAGCAAATCCATAGATATCCATCACAAAAGATAACACATGATGATGTTCTTCCACCAAACCATGTGCTAAAGCCCTCCAAACTGCCAAACCCAAAACTTAGGCGCCCACTGCTTCACTCTCTTGTTTGCGCTCCTTAATTTGCCTCTTTATAACCAATAAGCTCGTCCATTTCCAAATCCAAGTGCCTCAGATATTCTACCTCCTGTTCCATACTCAAAAGCCCTTCAAACTCAAGCTTCTCCTTTTTGGGCCTACTTATAACGTTTCCTGCCATTCAAGAAGTACTTTCAAGCTATACAAAAGAATGTTAGGAAGCGCTTTCTTACCTCCTAAACCCTCCCTCTCCCACTCCTCTCCCAGCCATTTTAGTCCATGGGTTGAATCTCCGATTCGGGCCTTCGTAGTCACAGCATCTGCAGCCACTATCAGTCCAGATTCGGTGAAGGCAAAGTCATCAAGAAATACACTATACGAAATCCTCTGTGTCGACCAAACTGCATCCCAAGCTGAGATCAAGGCTGCATACCGAAGTCTGGCAAAACTTCATCATCCAGACATCACTCCTTCAGATCGTGATGGTCAGGATTTCATAGATATCCACAATGCTTATGCCACCTTATCTGATCCTGCAGCTAGGGCTAGCTATGACTTGTCAATTCGTGCTTCAGCTCCATGTTATCGATTTAGATATTCTACTTCAAACACTTTTCAGGGACATCGACCAACTAGGAGGTGGGAAACTGATCAATGTTGGTAGGCAACCTAGCTTAACTATTTGCTCATAATGTAATTTGTACCATCAACAACGGAATCAAAGCCCTTGCCCACATCTACTTCTTCTTCAAACCCGACCTTTTTTCTCTCTTAATTTTCAGATACAAAAAGGTTCAAATCAGGATTGAAAATTTGTCAAGTAAAACTATGAACAGAAACTTCAAGAGCACTCCATAAATCACATGACATATGTGTCAACTGAAAATTCAGCTCTCTTTGAAACAGTGGCCGTAGACAGAGGGTTATATACATGGAGAATCACTCAAGCATAAAATACTGGTTTTTTTTAAAAAAATTAGCATAGTAACTTAAAATTTTTGACAGAAGTTTAAACAAGCGCGATATAAGGTGTATATTTGAAAACGTGATACAAACTGTGTTTTTAAAAATTTTAATTTTTTATTTGCTTAAAATAATTTTTTTATATATTTTTAAATCGTTTTGATGTGCTGATATTAAAAATAATTTTTAAAAAATAAAAAAGTTTCATTTTAATGCATTTCTAAGCGAAAAACACTTTGAACCGCCACCGCTACCATAATCTCAAACAGGCCCATAATAGTTGTTATATTTTAGAAAAGCAATAATTAAATATGTCGCATTTTAGAATTACGATAACTTTACATTCATACTTTAAAAGTGCGGCATGATGTGATATTTAAACCTATCTTCTGATCGAAGAACACAGACAGATGCATCTCCCCCCCTTTTCTCTCTCAAAACCACTGTTCACAACCTTTTTCTCTCTAGAAACCCTACCAATCACTTGTTTTTTTGCCATTGAAACACTCAAAAATCAAACTCATCTTAGTCTCCAAGCAACCTAGAATGTTTTCCTTATCGAAATCTGCTGCTGCCACCATTGCCATAACCTTTTCTCTGGTCCTACTAGCAAAGTAAACATAATACACTGCTATGAATTTGTGTTTGGTTAGTTGAAATGAAATCATTAATTGTTTAAGGTTGAGATTGAATTTAGAGTTTATTAAATTAAAGATAAATTAGCTATGAATATCATAAATTAGGGTTGATTTGATATAGTTGAATATGAAAATAAGTTAAATTGATTATTTCAATTAATTATGTGTTGCTTTGTATTTTGGATAAGTTGTTGAATTAGAAATTTTGTGTAGATTGTTGGAATTGGCTAATATGTTATCAACTACACTTGATGATTTCATGCAATAAAGTATGAATGCGATAGAATTTTGAGAAATTATATGTTGCATTGAATTGGGGATAAGTTGTTGAATTTGATATTTTCTTTGAATTGTTTTAATTTGCTATGACTTTGAGTTTAATTAATGCAATTAAGCATGAAAATATCAATTATATTTGATATCATGAATTATGTTTAAATTTTGTCAAGTATCCTTTTGTGTTAAATTTTGGTAATTTGATTGAATTTGCTATGAATTTTGTCAATTACAGTTGGAATAATACAATTTAGTTAAAATTATATCTAATTGATCAAAATCCGATTTGATATATGAGTACCACATGTTGGGTCATCACACCGGATCTCGAGTAAGTCCCTCCACCTATATACATACAATATGAGCAACAAACCAATATATGAGTATCACATGTCGGGTCATCACACCGTATCCCAAGGAATTCCCTCCACCTATATACATGCAATACTAGCAACAAGCCCAGTAAATACAAAATATCATAAGTAATCAATTTTTTTTAGAATTAATATATGTTAAAAATTGAGTTTTATTTATTAATATTTTTAATTTAATATTAATGTTTTATTAATATTAGTTTGACTTGTTGCTACAAGAGGGTCGAGATGCAACATCTTTGCTTCGTAATATTAACAAAGAAAACAGAGGATACACTTATACATATTGATGATTAAATGTTTGCCACAATGGATTTGATATCTTTGAAGAGAAGTTAACTCTTGATGATACCATGATAGAGAACAAGGTCACTTAGATAAGAGTAAGAGGAGAATGCAGTTGTGCTATTGATGAGCCTGGATCATCCAGTAGATGACATAGACATATAGATAGATAGGTTGTTGATATATTTTGGGATTTCAATTACTAAAATGTTTTATTATTTAAGTATTTAAGATTCATTTTGCATGTATATATTTTACTTATTTGCATTTTTTTAGGCTACTTGTGATTATAAAATATAAGAATTTATTGTGTTTGGTTATTGTGGTTCTTTACAGATACTTTTAAACCGGACAAAATTTTAGTTATGGTTCTATGCCCAAATTTTGTTAAAAATAGAAATTTTCTTACCCTCTAAAATCATTAACTAAATTAAATATAATATTAACAAACTAAATGATAAATCTCATAATAACCATTTTTTGCTAGATTTAGATAAATGGAAACTTGTTGCTGGAATTTTCATAGAATGACTACGATGGCTTATGGAATTTAATTGATGTCGCGGTTCTGAACGGCGACATTTAATTAATATTACGGTTTTGAAATGCAACATTAATTAATTGTCGGAATTCAAAAATGCAACATCAATTATAATAACCATTTTTTGTTAGATTTAGATAAATGGAAACTTGTCGCTGAAATTTTCATAGAATGATTGTGATGGGCAATGAAATTTAATTGATGTCGCGGTTCTGAACTACGACATTTAATTAATATTGCGGTTTTGAAATGCGATATTAATTAATTGTCGCAATTCAGAAATGCAACATCAATTATATATCGTGTTTCTAAACCACAACATTAATTAAATATCACGGTTCTGATTCACGATATTCAAAAGTGTGCTATTTTGTCAAAACTTTTTACTCAGGTGTTAATTCTCCATTTCTTTTTAATTTCTATGCTAATTACCTAATTTGTCCAAAATACTGAAGTAATTCAAGCAAATCATATCATTTCAACTTTTTTCCTAGAACCCTGTATTCCATGCATTTTTATTTATTTTTTTATTCTGATGTCTTGAATTACAGAAGCATTAGCACTAATTTAGAACAGAAGACAGAAGAGATAGCAATGGAAGAAGGAAACAACCTAGTTTTGGCTGCAAAGCTAGGATCTCAAGTTACTGTTGACATATTAAGGATAGAAATATACTTGCCAGATTCCTTTTAACAGCAAAATGTAACAGCCACGAACTAGGCCAGGATCGGAGATATATTAGGTGATGGAAAATGATTAAAAAAAAGAAAGTAGCTGACATGACATGCAATCTGGAAATTCAGGTCAGCATTCTGTTGGATTAATACCCTCTTTAAAACTAGAAACAATGATAGACAGAGAAGGTTATAGAAGAACCACACAAACTAATCCAACCAAATTGCAACACTACTACCAATTCCCTGCCCAGAACACTTTAGTACCTAAAAAATGGCATATTACAAGCCCTTTTCTTTTCCTTTTTTTTTTATGCCATGAAACAAAAAATCTATTATATACAACAGAAGGCAGAAGCAAAAGGATAGAACCGTGCAAGAAGAAAGAAATGACCTTGGTTTGGCTGCAAAACTAGGATCCCAGGCAGTATTGATATATAACACAAGGATAATGAGAGTGCTAAAGTAATACGATGAGAACTAAGGCAGGCTGCTGCTGAAAAATGCCTACAATAGAGCTAGAAGGATGAGAACAAAGCTAGGAAACAGCGGCGGAAACAGGGAAGAAGCTGCTGGCCGCAGAGTCTGTGCAGGAGTCCTTGCGGCAGGGGGGGTTTGAAAGGCTATAAATGTATTGATGTTTCAACAAACAGAATTTATTAAACACCTTTCAGCACTTTATGAACTTATCTTTCTCTTCTTGAGTATCCATCACTTCTCTATAAAGGTGAGGATTGTAGCAGTGTTATATATGAGAACTTGAGAGGGAGAGTTTTCATTTTGGACACGAGGCAATGCAAGTGCTTGCAGCCTGAGGTGCACCGGATTTGAGTTTTGGCGTAGAATTTTTGTCTAGATAAGGCGGATTAATTCATCTGGCAATTTCTCGAATTTGTTCTCTTTCAATCTTGCAGAAGATGATCTTCTCAGCGTGACCACGTTCTGATGGCTGCTCGTAGTTATCTCTTGGAGGAGGAATCTTTCTGTACATGCACCTAGCTCTCTTGTATAAAAGTAGGGTTCTTCTCATTTATGTTTTTCATAACGAGTTTCGTTTTTATGTAAACTTTTTCTTGAACAATCAGTCTATGATCCTAGTTCAATTCTCACATTTTTGAGGGAGTTCAACAACATATAAATATAGGATCGTAGCTTCAAAAACTGATTGAAAAGTGATGCAGATTACATTTGATTAATGTTACTGACACAAAGAACACACGGAAGAAATAAAAATAGATTTAGTTTAAGAAACGAAAACAAGGATATAAAATGAAATGAAGACCTGTAACCACACGCATGCAACCCAAAAGGACAACAAAGAGATCACACCTTGCTCGTAACGTAATTTCCAACATCAATGCTGGAATCAAGATCTTTTGTACATTTCTTTCTGTGGCAACCTCTACCTTAGTTTTTCCATTTTCGAAGGTAACAAAAAAGTTCAAATCATAAGAGTACAGGAATTTGTCAAGTAGAATTATTACGATCATCATAAAGTGAAACTACAGGATGGACAAAAATCACTGAAAAACAGCTCGATCAGTGTTATATTGAATCCACACCTTGAAACTAGCCAACAATGGATAAAGAGGATTGTGGAAGGAAGAATCACACAATCAATAAATACTTTTCAAACAATTCTGATTCCCTGGAACTTTCCTAGAACCCTATACAACCAAAAAATAGAAGTGCCATGTTACAGATTTCCACAAAATGGTAGGAAAAAAAGGGAAACAATCATTTACAGCTCCTTAGCACAGAATTTATGACAACCAGAAGAAGGCGTATGCCTGGGGCTTCTGAAGCAGATGTACTAGGTAGACTCCTTTGATTGATAACTATCTGGTAGACCTGTTCAAAGATTGGTCTTACATGCACTGCAATCATTGGATCCACAGGGTTTATAGCAGCAGCCACATCTGTCATCCATCCCAACTTTCTAGAGGTTTCGTTACTAATATCACATGCCAATTGCTGTAGAAGGGCCAGCAGAACTCCTTGGCTTAGAGGTGGTAGCGGTGACATGGACAATATCCCTTGTAGATCAACCTAGCGAAACCAGCAAATATAAATCATGTGTTTGATCACTGTGAAAATTATTGAGAAACAGAAGCAATTTAATTTGTTTCTTGTCAAAGAAACAATTTAAGCAACCAGATGAATTCCATCACTTTTAAGTTTTTCGAGTGGGCACCTGCCTGGTCCCACTGTAAACATGCAACAAAAAGATAAAGAAAAATTTAAAAGACATAGTATTCACACCAGGAAAATTCTAATTTGATTGTATTTAAATTAACTTGAATCACCTAAAAAGGTCAAACATCACAAATATTCGACTTTAACAATTCCTGGCACTGTTTGTCCAATCTAAATTCTGAAGTTGAAAAAAATCCAATGATTTAGTGGCTTGGTTAAAATTGGTAGATTACAAGGAGAGCTGTGGCCACAGAGGATGCAAGAAATGGAATCAAAAGGTTGCATCTCACAAGATAACAAAATACTTGCATTTGACTCCAACCAAGTAGATTATAGCTGAGTCAAGTTATGTTTTGCTCATCCACTCAATTTTTACGGATTTGAGCACATTAGACATGCATATAATTAAGTCTTTGAATGTGGCTTAAAGCATGAATGCAATTTACCAGTCCTAGGTTAGCTACAAACACTTCTTAAGCCAGACATATTGGAATAAAAATCCTGCCTTGACTCTACTTTGGTACAATGGGGGGAGTGTATCTTTCTAAAATCAATGGCAGCATTACCTGAGAACATAACCAGGAAACTATTGTGACATCATTTCTGTGCAGAGCTACAGTGAATGCTTCCTCATACTTCCGCTCAGCTATTAACCTTGATAATTCTTTTGTTGGATCCAAAGGTGCCTCGGGCTGCAGATATAAACACATCTAGAAGTCAGATGCAACTAAAAGCATTGTAACTTCCACTGCAAATTTATCATTTTAAACAGAAGATCATTGTGTGCTCTTTAACCGGGAAGCTACTAAATACACACAAGAAAAAAAGCTCAGCAATAAAACAAAAGGCATACCATCTCATGCAAACCAGGCAATGGTCCATTGCCCAACTTTGCTGATGGATTTCCTACTTCTGAGTTTGCACCTGCAGCTGCCATAGCTAAGAGCTGTCGTTGGCCATCAGCCAGCTCTCCACTTAAGGTTTGAGTGAGTGATGATGCTGAATTGATAGCATCCTGCAATAATGTGTTTGTAATACAAAATTTTAAACAGAAAATAATAAAAGATACGATATGACATGTTCTTCAATCTAATAACACCATTAGGTCCATGCAAAGGAAATCATTCCCTCCTACAGAATTACCCACTTCGATATTATTGCAAGCTTATCATTGAAAGTACAATGGAAGCTTGTCAACTTGCCACTGTAAACATGCAAAGAAATCAAAGGTGAAAAATCTCAATTTGCAACTCCCACGTGCATGAAGAAGAAAAGAAAAGGATGCAGAAAATTTAAGAGCCAGTGCAACAACTAAATATCAGGACTTGTTCAGCTTTATGGTTGGCCGTAATACCAAACATCTGCTGTTGGTCAAAAGCAGTACCTCCCTGCCACCATAAACTATTGTGTGGTTACCCATAGCAGGGAAACTTGCTTCTGAAAGGAGATTAAGATGCTACACTACTGCTTGTTTCATTTGATATTAGTTCCAAAAGAAAAGAGAAGGATTAAGAATGAGACCTCTCCAATGGTACGACTTAGTTTTCCATTTAAATTAGGAAAGAATAGTATGAGGATCTTTGAATATATGATGGTTTAGAAGTCATTTAGAATAAAAAAACTGGCATCAGTTAGAATAGGAGGAATAATTCCACAGTATACACACTAACAAAAGCTGTATTTAGAGAACTAATACAATATAAGGATCCTGTAGTTGAAAAAAAAAAAACTCAGTGGTTAATAGTCTTTTAGAAATCAATCATAACATTTTTTATACTTGCTTCAGTAAAACATTGAGGAATAATTTCACAATAAGGGTGTTCTTAGAGATCTAACACACCAGAAAGGACCCTTCAGTCCAAAAAATTTAACAACTGAAAAATCTTTTCACACATTATAGATAAACAGCAGGCTAAATCCATTAGTTAAAGAAGAAATACGATAAGTACGATGCATATTTGATTAAATCTAATCCCCCCCAATAAAAAGAGAGTGGAATTATAATATTAAATAAGGAACTAGGAACATGAATATATAAGATACCTACTATAAATATCAAATGTACACATACCCTCAGAGCGATGGCCAAAGGAGAATGCATGGAATTGAACTGTTGCTGAGTGTCATTTATATGCTTACTAAGCTCTTTCTGAAATGTGGCATCAACTTGATCAAACATAGCTTTGCAGGACATCTCAAACGCAGGAATAATTGAGGCTTCTAGAGTAGACCTTAATGCATCCTGCAAATACCAACAGTACAATTTTTTTCATTATCAGAAAGTTCTCCATCTTTTTGCTTCATGAAATGAGATTTAAAAGAGAAGTTTCTCAATGCATATGAAAAAAGGTATATCACCATTCATTCTTCCAAGGAAAAGACAAACAAGATTTCTAAAACAATTGCACATTCTGTCCAAAAGAAACTAACAAAAAATCACTGGGGCAAAGAAGGTCCTTAAAGTCCTATGTAAAGAGAGATGAATAAAGCTTAACTAACTTGTCAATTGAATTAAGGGTTTATGCAAGGATATTGTTCAGAGAATGAATATCAAATAACCTGAAGAGCTTGCTTGCCAGAAGTTTGAAACTGTGATTGGATTTGCCTGGCCACTGTAACTTCAAGCTTTGAACTAACTGTCTTCTCTAGCTGATTCACTGCCTTCTCTCCCACCCCTTTCTGCTAAGCCCACATAAAGAAACCTTGATCAGTAAAGAGCACATGAACCACACAAACAATTAAGCAACTTTTGAAAGTTAATGAGAATTGGATAATTATGCTAAACTATTAAGCATTTAACGAATTAAACCATCGACTAGAGCAAAGACAATTGGACATCTGTGCATGACTCCCAGTTTCCATGATTATGTTTGTGATATAAAAAGAAACAGAATGAATTGCTTCAATTTAATAGGTCACCAAAACAAGAATAGAAATGTTGACAAACGAGGAGCATAGACATTTAACCTGGAATGACTCCATAATAGATGATGATATGCTTTTCTCCAAAATGGGAGTGATAGCACGAGCAACAGCAGGTCCAATTGCAGCTATTTCCTTCTTTAAAGTTTTCTCCAAAGCTGTTGGCAAATCCTTGTTTATAAAATTTGTAATCAAATTTGCTAACTGCTGTATTCGGTCCCTTTCTAATTTCTCAAGCTTAGTGTTTTCTTCTTGAAAACGAACCCATAGAGCATCTGTGTTAGCCCTAACAACTTTCTCAATACTCCGGCCCAATGATGCCTCTAGTCTTTTGCCTTCTTTGGAAACCGGGACAGAAATCATTGTATTCATCTGCTTCTGCATTTCTTTCTGCATGTTCATTAACTGTGAAACATGCACAAAATCATTAGTCTTGAACCATTTATGAATGCATCCATCTAAAAGAAGAAATGCATGAACAGATTATTGGATAGAGGAAACCAATGGAGGAGAAGAAAGGTATCTAGGCATGTTCTAGCAAAATTTGGGCGATTGGGTTTCAAGAAATGGGATCAGATTTGGGGATGAGCCAGAAAAATAGTAGACACACAATGTCAAGCAAGGAGGTGACAATAAGCTGATTAAAAAAAATAAAAAATAGAAAAAAGAGGATGATAAACAGTGCGATAGTTGATTTTAATAGTTCAGAAAATATAATAAAAAAAAGAAAAGAATAAAAAGGTGATATTCTTAAGATGATGACATACTGTAAGTTGTCTCAAGTAATCAATACATGACATCAGAAAAGTCAGATCCAAGCAGCAAACTGATGGGAAACATGACATAAAGCACGTCTATTGTAACCATATAACTGCAAATCACATATAAAGAACAGTCAATCAAAAGTCTAATCACCTGATCAAGTGTATCCTGCATGTCCAATATCTGAGGTAAAGCAGCATCACTAGATTGGGCACAGGGACTGCAACCTGGTTCCTTGGATGAATCAGTAGAGTTGAATGGACTCGGGGAAGGGGAAGATTGAACGGATACTTGCGAACTTTTCCCTTTTGGTTTTTTTGCTTTAGTTGTAGGGGCTGGGGGCTGGGGAACTTCCACAGAAGTTTCTGGTTCACCACGTTTTGCAGGCACATCTTTAGTCATATCTTGCTTCTCATCTTCATCACTAGGAGGTCTATCAAGTACCTCAGTAATACTACCTTCATCAACTTGTTGGACTGGCCCAACACTATATGCTTCCACACAACAATCTCTTGCCATCTGAATGCCGAGATCTGAGGCCTGAGAGTAGAAGGATTTCTCTTTCTTCTCTGCAACAGCAGTGTGAGATTCTCTGGGCAAGTCAAAGTCATTATTTTGATCAGTTCCTGTCTCTCCAACAACTTTAAGCTCCACTTCAGCACTTTCAATATCATTGTTCACAAGCACATCCTGAATCTTTGCCTCTGTGACATTCAGGCCCTGAGTGGTTTGGGAATTTTCAGAAGAAACGGCCCTGGATAATATCTCCGATGGAGTTATAAGATGGGTTGGGTGTTTAAACATTATTGGAGTTTCAGAAACCATTGCAATATCAGTTTGTTTGACATTCTTCTCACCCTTACTCAAATTATCACCACAGGATGTATCACTTGCATTTTCCTTCACAGTTTCAATTCTGCGGTCCACCAAATAATCTGGAACAGACTGGTCACCAGCATGATCACTGAGCTGCAAACTAGTATCTGTGCTATTTGACAGACTCTGGAGACCTGACAACTTTCGAGGCAACCTTGGACTCATCGGTAGAAGGGGTGGCACAGTGTTGGTATTGTCAGCATTATTATGTGATGCAGTAGCCTTGGTTTGCCCACCAGAAGAAGCTATATCTAGTGAGCTATTAACATCAGAAGAACATAAGCTTTCTGGATGATTTGCTGCAGGAGCATTTTCAGAACTGTTTGAAGTCATTGGTGGTATGGAAGCGATGTTACCTGCAGACATATAAGTGGGTTTACTTCCATGAGAAGATTCCATAATAGTGGAACCATCAGAATTAGAAGCATCGAAAGCATGAGAAACATTAGATTCTGTTCTCTCCAACTCCATGTTCTCCAGAGGTGGTGGAAGGCATTGAGACAAGTTCAACGCATATTGTTGAATAGCTTGTGTTTGCACACAGTAAACCTGAACAATATGTTCTCCATTTGGTAAACTATCACTAGTTCCAGTAAGACTCAAAATAGGCATTGTAACTGTAAACTCAGCTATGTAATCCATGCGGGTTGCAGCAGGATAAGGCCCATATTCCAAGTGTACAGCATATATGGCATTCTTCTTGGCATTTGCCAGCAGAAATAAGCCTGCACAGGGCAGCGCTACCACTTGATCAAAGAATGCATCCTCAGCGTTCGATTCAACCGAACTCTTCAAGGTCAAAGTCTGATTGCACTGCCATGATTCAGCATTACTAGGCAACAACCAGCCCTCCTCACTTGCAGAGGCCCATATCTTCAGTTCCTGATTCAGCGGGCCCTGTAAATAGGAGAGATGTAAGCAAGCCCAAACATCCAAAACATTGAATATGTATTAAAGGAAATCAACACCTTAGAGAACATGAAAGTGATTTTGAAAATAAATTGCTATGATCAAATAACCATATCACTCTTATCAAAGGCCAGTAAAAAATGGCTGAGTTACATATAATGAAATTCTCTCTAGTCATCTAAAAAGGTCTAGCATCATTAAGCACTACCATCGTGTAGAACAAAAAGAATAGGAGCCTACCCCAGTGATAAGAACAATGTGATCAGGGTGGTCAGGGGCAGTCAGGAACGCCACAGAATTTACAGGATTACCATCATGTGGTCTGAATACTGCAAGTGGTACTGCCTTACAGTCTTCCCAAATCTTGACCTGTGCAGCAGACAACAAGTGTTTGGGTATAAAAAACACTAAAAGAATATTACATTGCGTATCTTGAATATATTGACAAGTCTTAGATGATATGACCATAAAGAAAAAATGATAATGGCGTAACTCAGACTTAAAATGTAACTAAGAGATCTTACAAACACAGCTCGTTATAGACCATCCCTGCCATATGTGCCACAAGCAGGAGGGGGAGTTTGGTTAATGTTTGAGACTATGTAACCTTTAGGTATTACAAGAGCTACCAGCAGAAAAAAAAATGACAAACTAAAAGACTACAAGGTAAGGGGGAAAAGGAGGCAACAAACCACGCCATCTGTTGAAGCTGAAGCTAAACGGGTGGTCATCCATTGACACATTGACAACTCAATGACTTCGCCATCGTGCTTACCAACAAGCTGGACACCTTCAATCAGCTTATCAACAGGACAAGCGAGAGGTAGCTCAGCTGAAAATCCCGCGCCTTTTCCAACTTTATTGGTATCGATTTTCAGGATGAGGTTTCCAATTGCAACGACCAAAATTTCCTGCAACATTTTCATTTACAGTGAAGATATAGTAAGAGAAAACATAAATCAATACCAGTGCAAGGAGTGAAAGATGTGATGGGATGGGAATTTTATCTTTGATAACATTAACTTCAAAATCCATAATTACTTGTTTGTGTGGATGCCAGCACACTCGTGGGTGGACCAGTTCTCCATCTGCTATTATGTGAAGGGCAAGAAGTATCCTTTCAAAAATTTGAGGTTTTTCTTCCTCATCTGGGCCCTCATTGATCTTCCGTATGAAAACACATCCATCAACACATGCACTGCATGAATAAAAGTAAGCATCTTTTTGCTTAGAAATAGAGGAAAATATCAATACTAAAATTTACCTGGCCAGAAGGTGAACATCCTCGGCGAAGAAAGCCATGTCTGTTACTTTCTGCATAGAAAATCATGCAATGATTTAGATAGTTTTTATACTAGTATTTAAAAAAATAACGAAAATTGATATCAAAGGTACACAAAAGATGTTGCATAACTAGAAGAAAGCTACAACATTTGGGCAGTGGAGGTTGCTTCTAAACATGAAAGGACAGCAGCCAACTAAAGTAATGAAATTAATGAGGCTTACTCTGCAAGTCTGTCCAAAATCTGCCATGATTATTATATCAAGAACCTTCAGTACCAAACAAAATCAGGATTTTATCATAAGCATTAGGAATTTTTGCCTCTCTTCTCAAAGTACAGTAAGCAAATTGATGGAACTGAAACCGAAATGGTATCCAGAAGCAATAAAGAAGAATGGGTAAACTCTCATGTTTATATCCGTAATGTGATTTATTAATTTGACATCAGCGGAATAGGAAAGTTTAATTATTTAGGAATAAGGGTTTTCCTCCATAACTTGGTCACTTGAATATTACCTGCACTTGATTTGGAGAGTGCAGCTATTGAAAATCACTATCCAACTATTGCAACTTGCCAAGATAAGTTGAGAACAAACATTCTAGCAGTATGTTCATATGTAATGGCTCATCAAAAAGACTTCAAATACATTCTTTTTTAATTGAAATCTGATTCAGCAATTATCACAAGGTGAGATTCACTATCAGTTAGACAATGCCAATTACTGTATTACATAATGTCATGAATGTCGATTTTCAATCAAGGTTAGGTACACAAAACACAAGATAATCGTAAGACCTTCACAAGAAGAGAGAAATAACCTGGTTATGACCGCGAAGCAATGATCTCAAAGCAGTATTAATATTGAGGATACGAATAGCACCAGGCTTGAGCCCATAGCAAATGTAATTCCTATTAACAGCAATCTGACGGCCGAGAACAAGGCCAGGATCGGAGACATATTTAGTGATGGGAGTGACTTCAAGTTGAGGCTGCACCTCACCTTGCAATCTCACATCAATATCATACACGACATGGTTTCCATTCAAATGCCGGCCCTTAGGGAGCTTGGTGCTGAGCATCCTCACTGGAGGAGGGCAGCATTGCTGCGTCGGAGATGCTAAACTAACAGGAGGGGCAGAGGGGACAGGAGGAGCACTGGTGGCGGTGGATACAGCGGAGGAAGCATAAGAAGGGAAAGGCCCACTAAGATTACTGGAGAGAGGTGGCTGCTGTTGGTTTTGATTGGTCAAGATGTCCATCAAAACAGCACCACCTGAATTACTAGGTGAGAGAGGAGGAGGAGGTGCAAAAGAAGAGATGGGCTGTGGTCTATTTTGGTGATGGATATTAGTATTAGTAAGGAACTGATTGTGAAGTTGCTGAAAAGGAGGAGGAGGAGGAGGGTAAGGGGAGAGATAGTGAGGGTGGTGAAAAGGGTGATAAGGGCCAGTAGGAGGTGGATAAGAAGAAGATGGAGTTAGATAAGGTGGAGAAGAGGAAGGGAGAGGGAAGGAAGGAGAGGTAGTGAGATTCTCGGTGGTGATAGTGTTACTATTGGGAGAAGGACCCTGTTGTTGTTGTTGGTTTGGGGGTTGCATTATACTCATAGGATTTGCAGAAGAGGGTTTAAGCAGTTTATTCATATCAAAACCTCCTCCTCCTCCTCCTATTACCCCCCCACCTCCTTGTTGATGTGGAATACCAGGTGAAGCCATTATTAAGCAACAACAACAACAAGAATTGATCTGATATAATAATATACTAGTAATTGGAAACAATCAATCAGACTGATGAAGAGAGAGAGAAGGAGAGAGATTTGAAAAGGCTTACAGAGTGAAGGGATTCATGGATCCGTTCAAGTTTGAATCATTTTCAGATCAGAGAGGGGAGGACACTCCTTTATCTCTCTCTCTCTCTCTCCCCCTTTTGTCGTCCCAAAGTAGGGTAGGGATGGAGTGAGGATTTTGAGAAGAAAGAGAGAGATTGAAGAAAAAAGCAAGTCTTTTTATGTAGTAGTTTGCTCGGATGTGCAGATTGATGCCCAATGGACAGCAAACAGAGAGTGGAAAAAATGGAAAGAGAGAATTTTTAGCGATTTTTTCCCCTCATTTGTTGAAGTAGTAATTAGTGCTCCTATTACCAATTTTGTATTATTATTATTATAATCATTATTTATCGTCGTCTTCTTCTGTGAATGTCATCCGCAGAGGTAGCAGACATTGCTCCACTACTCCCATCTGTCGTTGGTACACGTAACCCAAGTTTGCATCTCCACTACTGGAATCACAAGCACTTCCCAACTTCCCAAGTTGATCAACTCATAGACTAAACTACTTGTTAGTACAACTCTCTTCTGCAGAATCTCCGAACTTTTTTTGCTTTCCTAGGTTAAAATACCAGGTTGCATGCTTTCCTAGGAAACTTATATTCAACAAGTTACCCAAAATGAGCTCGGCTACGATCCTTCATTCATTGTTTGTGGAAGGCATTGCAACATAATCAAATATCCATGTTTGCCAAGCTCTCTTCTTTTCTCTGAGAGATTATGCGTTTATTTATATGCATGGAGAAGTTGAAGAAGCATTGAAAATGAGAGAGATTATTATTTATTTAACCAATTAAATTTTACTCTGAAATTCATAAACCCCAGCAGATGAAAACAGAGCTATTGTGGCCCCACACAAAAAATTCAAAAGATTAACACGAAGGAGAACACTTTGGGGGGGGGGGGGGGGG
>Ga0307517_10004045_pt1 | contig 22673 bp, 22 predicted proteins | sample 23_EM_MG_FD_194515 | JGI IMG/M metagenome (GOLD analysis project Ga0307517, IMG submission 194515) | Populus trichocarpa ectomycorrhiza microbial communities from riparian zone in the Pacific Northwest, United States - 23_EM | ecosystem: Host-associated > Plants > Roots > Unclassified | place... | reverse complement strand
GTGCAGTAGGTAGGTATATCATATAGAGGAGTAAGTATCGCAAGGGTGGCTGACCGCCCACACGGAAATTCCCGCCGCAGTGATCGCCGCAGTGATCGCCGCAGTATTCCAATTCACGAATGCACTCCAAAGCCTGCACCTACTAAGGAGTATCGTGTCGCTCCGGTCCGCTGCGCGCTTAATGTGTCGCTTCCTGAATATGTGAATAGATGTAGCTTCATGACAAATTCATTATCTCAATTTTCTGCCCTTCTAATAAACCTTGATGGGATTCAGAACCTTGTGATGCTCGCTGGCTGATGTATGATACAAGTGGAGCTACATATGCCATTTTATTCAACAAATCTCTCATAAAATAAAATAATAGAAGGGGGGGACTGGAAGATTTAAAATGTTTGAACAGAACTAGACAACGCCCTAGTACAGTATTCCTCGGGCCATACCGGATATAATAGGCAGTTCCCCCCATATGTGCGGGTCATAAACAAATTTTGAACCCCCAGCCAAATTATCAAAACCGTCATCAAAACCCACACTGCCACACCTTGGGTCGTAACCAAGAGAATACAGAATGACAGCACAAAGAAGGCCACGCCAGTCATGTTGACAATAAATTCTCCGAAGTTAGTATCCAAAGAGTGGTCCATGAAATGCAGGAGCCTGCCCAGATCGTCGGGGGTGTTAAAGCATTTTGCGTCGCCAGATCCAGGAAAGCGAGTTATGTCACATAAACGGAATTCCTTGCATATGGTATTAAACTCATTTGCTGTTTTACACCAGGCCCGCGCAGATATGAGTGCAAACACGGCGCCTATGATGATGAGGGAGAGGCCGCTGAAGGAGAAAAGGTTCATTGCAGCAATAGCGGGGGTGGGGATATCGGAAAAGTTAGGGATGTTCCATGCGATGACCTGGACCAGTAATATTTCCATGAAAGCGAACGAAAAGGGACTTAAAGAAAATATTAATGGATACTTGTATAGATAAACTCGGATCAACTTGACACTCACAATGACAGCCGTCTCTATTTTTTTGCATTGCAGTAGCATTCAATGCACCAGAATGTCGCCCACTCCAGCGAGAGAGAAGTCGTTTATGTTCATGGCACAATTCTCCCCGCGCCTTTGTCGCTTTTTCATTATCAATATGTTCGAGCGAACTGAATTCTGGAGTCTGCATAACTTGGATGTTCTCGGCACGGTCGCTGGGGCTTAGCGGGCTCGGAACTGGTAGAAACTGGAGAGCTCCAGGTCCAAGATCAGCACTGATGGGAGTTTCGATGGAGAGACATGTTCGCTTGGTTTAATGATGGGCGTGGGCGCTTGACTTCGTATTATGTAAGCGAGATCCTAGGGTTTACACTAAGTCAGGATCTCTACACTGAGGTTATGCCAGAACGAGCAACGCGTGGTTAAATCTGCATTCATTTCCTCCATTGCAATTCCACCGGGGTGAAGAAAAATGAATGGGCTGCCTGTCGTCTCAAGTACGGGCTAACCAAAGTTCAGTCAATATTTTGGAGGTAAAAGGAATGTGAGTAAGCACCTTCCACGCAATGCTATTCTTAGCAGACGGTTGGCCAGTCGTGACGAAGGATGTCCAATACTCCCTCATCGCTTCGAAGAGAGCCAGATCATCGGCATTTGCCTTTGATGGCGGACTGAAGAATGCCTGCAGATCAGCGCCGTGGAATGACCCAAGGTGGGGATTATCGTAGCTTGACGATCACGTAATAAGTCTGGAATCTTGTTTATGAAGAGGAAGTCTCACTGATATAGAAAAACCCTACTTGATTTCCTAATCGCAGCCCCGGTGATCATGGGCGCCGTGCAGATATACCGACATTCACCATACATTTGCTGACCTTGTAAACTGAACGAGTCGGCATAATCTTTCAAGGGGTACAACTTGACAGCATCATTGAATGACGCATTGCTTAAGGTGGCGTATTGCCCCCGCAAGAAATTGAACACCGTTTCCTCTGTGGCGTTAGGCATGGAGGTGTTCGCGGATGGATCTGTGAGCCTCGCGGACCATCTTGATCCTTCATTAGAGTTAAACCCAAAGAGAACCGGAACACGGGCAAAATTTCCCGACTTTAAGGCTTCAACTGGTCGCTCTCTGATAAAATCTCCATCTAAATTCGGTGCAAAGACATAAAGGGTTGCAGGGCGTGCTAAAAGCACTTGCTTCCCTGCGAGAGTTAGCGTTTCAACAGAGGCTGAACGGAGGCACTGGAGTGTGCTTGCGCCTTGGTTAGTACAGCCTCTGTCATTTCAAAGTAAGGAAGTGAGAAGACTCAAGTCTGTGAAAAACGACGTACGCAAAGCCCGCGAACTGCTGATAAATACTAGTTGCATAGGATCCATCGGAGGGAGGGAAAAAACTGAGGGATGAACTGTCCCCCATCGCTGCATGGAAGAGCCCTTCGCTATTTCCACCATTTGCTATGAGCTAAAACATTAATGCCGGCCATTCATGAACTTGGATCGTGTTATCAATTAAAAAGAGTTATACCTGGAAGAATGTCGATCCTGCACCAGCTGATTGACCCCAAATTGTGACTTGGCTATTTTTCTGTGGAGTTGTGGTCCGGAGATGGCATGCAATCAAGGAATAGGACGTTACCTTTTATCCCCGCCGAACAAATGGATGTATCGTTGAACCCACCGAAGGGCACCCCTCTGATATAAGAGCAGATTGGCTGTAGGAAGCAGTTGTGGAGTGATATGTTACGCACTTGATCAAGCAGGCCAGCGTTTAATACACCGTTCTCCTTTACATCGGCCCCACCTTATACAAATGTAAGTCAGGTCTGATATCCCATTTGAACTTGTGGAGAAATACTGGCGCACCAAGGAAACCGAAAGGCCCAAGCCGATATTCGAATGAGATAAATATGAAAGGTTTTGTGGACGAGTGCATCAACAACTCGGGAGGGGCATCATGCGTACTTCCTTGCTGAAATCCACCACCTAAGATGCGGAAATCAATGGAAATCGGAAGGAATTGCAAAAAATCTTCATACCATGAAACCATACCATAACAGGGAGTGTGTCGTTTACGTGGGTATTGAGAGGGATATATACCTGACAGATGATTCAGCCAGTCGAGGTGCGGATTAGCGTGCAGAAAAAGGGCGGTTACATTTCCGAAAAGACAGTCTTCTGAGATTCCATCTGAAACTATGTTCCGAGACGTTGTTTGAATACACATGTCGCCAAACTGCAACAAAAATCGTTTGCTGTGAACTCTTTTCGCATCAGACCGTCGGGGAAGCGCCCAAACTTACGCGCGTTGCATCAACCACTCCTAGATGGTTAGTCGGCGGGACAACAGGTGCTTTCCATCTCAAGTCTCCAAGAGGCGGATCTGCAAAACGGATTCCGCGAAAATATATTATCCCTGTGGATTCGTTACGGAGGCCATTGAAGGTTCCGTCTGGTAGGAGACAAGACAGAGATCAGAAAGCATGATCTATTCTATCAAAGAGGCATGCGCATGTACTCACAATCGAGTGTAACGGAATTCCCAACCAGCTGGGCAGCAGAAAAGGAATTGGCGAGACTCAATAGAGACAGCAGAAATGCGGAAGCGGGGCGCAGTTTCATTGTGGGTAACATATGATAATTTTTCGTTCCTTTTCGGCTTATATGTCATAAGTGGAGCTTCACTCGCTAGAACCATCAAGTTTCGAATTGACGTAAGGGCAAAAAATCGCAGAGTTGGTGGCATAATAAGGATGGTACGATGATGCGTGATGGGTCGGTCAGCCTGACAACAAGAATGGACTATGGAAGCTAACTTGGCCGATATGCGAAAAAGAAGTACGTTTACCAAACATTTATAAAAGTTCCAGCATTTTCTTCAGTGCAACAAAACATACATGCTGAAAAAGTACGGCCATGTAGGGTTTGGGCACCTAGACTGCCACCCTAAGTTTCGTGCGACATTTTTTGCACAGATCGTTTTGTGAAAATTGGTGTTTCAGGATCTTGTTCAGGATAGTTATTTTCGGTTCCATAGCGAGATGAGAGTTTAATGATATCAAATATTTCGAGTGCTCGGTTGTGAGGCCGCGCTGTACGGTCATATTTGTGAGTAGTATCATCTCAGCCAGATCGATATATATTTGATGGTTTGTTTCTGATTCAGCCTGCCCTAATATAGTAATGAACTATTTGGTTTCGACACTTGGACCGGGCCCTTGATAACCGCGTCGGGCATCGTTGGATATGGCATTGTGAAGCGATGCCCCAGTGGTACAAATTTGGCTTCACTCACCGAAACCTCTTGCCTTGAAGCTTGTGCCTGTCTGGATTGACCTCCCCGTCCTTTGTTTGATAGTGAGTGGGAACAATCCGAGTCGGAGTGGAACGATAAATTGCATTTACCTCGCTTTATCCTCGTGTCATCACAGCAGGCCAACTCATGCCTCATAATGTCTTTTCTTATTTGCGTGTAGCATTCCCAATTTGTTGTGAGTTCTTCCTTATCGTCCAAAATGCCAAAGCTTTAATATTTTAGGCAAGATGCTATTTAGAATTATGGACATCCCGGCCTCTATATTCCAGATGGATGGGGTGAGGTGGACGGTGTCTGGAATTTTCCTCATCTGCGTGGTCTATCTTAAGAGAGTCCACGGCGATCCCATCCCTTCAGAACGGGATCTGAGGTCGAAGCAAGGATATCTTATCCGTGCAAAGCATTTGCGGGAGGCGCAGAAGGCTCAGCATCAACTCGAAGAAAAACGGCGGTTACTCATCGAAACGAGTTCCTTTCGGCTCTTCGACCTCCCTCCAGAGATCTGCCTCGCCATCCTATCGTATGTCGCCCATTCACCGTCGGGATATCTTTCCCTTGTGCGCGTCTCGAAATATTGTCAGCGTTTGACATTCCATGCGTGTTTGCCCCGGATGCCTGTGCGTCTGATCAGCGAAGAGCAGGTGTTGTCTTTCGATCGCTTCATCCGTGCCCGGCCAAAACTGGCGAGCCTCATGCAGCACATGTGGGTGACGCCGTTGAAGGAGGATCTCCTCCCGATCGCGATCAGGATTGTGAAGAAATGCACGAATTTGCGGACGTTTGCTTCGAATGCCTACATCGTTCAACAGTCCATCACATTTCGGGGTAAACAACTCAGCCACGATGGCTGCAAGGAGCTGACATTGCTCACGACCCGACCCAACACCTGGGCCACCCTTCTCAACACACCCAACGGCTCTGCGTTCTTCCGCCAACTCACACACTTACGACTCATTGGCGACCACATCCCGCGCGCCCTCCCCCTCCCGTGTATCACCCATTTCTCATACGGCACCAGCGGCACTGACACTTCATATGGAAGTGTGGCAATTGGATTGTCGATGCTGGATGACCGGGTCGCGTATCCGCAGTTGCATACTGTGATATTTACGAAGACGAGGACAAGTGCTGGGGGCCTGCGCATCTCACGCGCGGCGGCGAACAAGCGAATGTTTGTGGTTGAGGTGCCACGGAGGCGCACTGAGTTGGAGATATGGTGTGATAGTGCAAGTCGTGTGGGTATGTGGGAGCTTTGTGCGGACCCCTATTCGAGTAGTTGAGGTATGTATTAGGGTTTCTTTGTTGTAATTATGTATGTACCACTTAAGTATACAGTCGTTGCTTATGTACATGAATCATCCAATGATTGGGATTTATTATTGTGCTTCTTCAGTTTCCCTCTGTTTCTCAGCAAAAGGGATGACAATGAATACCACGGATATTTGGATCGATGGCCTTTATTTTGGCGATCTACACTAAGTATATTTCTGCCCTGCCCCTTTCGAATTTCGATTGACGTGCATTGATTGCTTTGCGTTCTTCACCTCGATAATCGGCATTCCAGGATTTACAAACTCTTTCAAAAGAAATGCTTATGCCAAGGCGATTTTCACCAATCGATCCCCATTGACAGCACGGCTAGTTGTTATATGTGATGCATATAGTGGGTAGTGAGGCGAATTCCCCAAAGTCCGGCCAATGTGTACGCCCCAAGTACGCCCTTGAGAATATTGGTCAAGACCAAGCCACGTACGCGACGGCCTTTGTAAGTACCTAGGTTGTTTACCCACTAGAAGACCTCACCTTTCGGGACCAGAACACGGACACGGAGAAATTTGTCTATACTGCACGGTGTGACCGACCAACATCCGTACTACATTGAAAGCCCAGAGAACGAGTACGTTCAACAATTGACAATCATTCGTGGAGAATGCTCATATTGTACTTATCATGTCAAGACAATGTCAAGATATACGCAGATTCAGATCGTGCAAACGCATGGACTGCCCCTGATCAATCCGAAGGTGCTGTGAGTTTTTTTTCACCAATCAATTATGTATCTCGATGCTGAGAAATTGGTGTCCCGTCGTGCAGATTAGCATCGAGCTTGTGGGAGCTGCTGGGCAAACCTGGAATTTTGCACCCGCCTTGAGCAAGTGAGATATTGCGCCCTGGGTTTAAGGGCGATTGCTCTGTAAAATGAATTTTTGGTCCGGGCAATTGGATTTAGTAACTTGTTCTGCGTGAGGTTGAAGTTGTTCGCTAGTGAATTGGTGCACCAATTCGCTCACACGATTTATTTGTTAGTAACTTAGATAAAAATCGCATATAAAACTCCTAGTTATACGACAGGGAATAAAGTCTGCTTGGCAAACCGAGAATAAAAGTTTACTAGTTACAAGACAGCAAAAAAGTCCTGGTTGAAACCAGACATCGGTCGCACTAGAAAAATAACCCCGGCAACCAGGTAAAAAAAATCCTAGGTAGAAAACGGGAAAAAACCTGATTTGGCATTTCCTTGTCGACTCCTTGGAAAACCGGGGGAAAGGAATTTCTCCTGGTGTGACCAGTAGTTTCTACCGGTCGTGGGGTGTATAGTAATGGGAATATAGCATAAGTAATTCTCCACCTGACAGGCCCTCCTCCTTCAGCGTTATCTCATCCTGTAGGACTTTACCGCGATACAGTAAAGTCACTTTTTTTTTGCTGGTGATATCGATGTTGTACATTAGCGCACATCTCTCTTTCAACTCGAACACAGTTTCATCTTCCTCGGTATCAATCTGAAAGGGTTCCCCGCCGTTTACCCTGATAACGACGGATATTACCCCAATGAGGCCTGGAGAGCGGGGTTGATATCAGAACAGCTCGCGAAGTAACTGAGGTAGCACTTGCGCAAATATATGGTCGCACCAGAAACGAGGTTCAGACTCCACAAGGTGCGCCATTCCTTCAATTTCTCCTTCCCATCTAGGGTGAATGAATAGAAAGATACATCTTCATCAGCCACCTCCGGACCCTCCGTTAGCATTTTGCGGACCGTCGAAAGCTTTGTGAGAGGGTGAAGGAGCAGGGTATCAAATATCTTGATATCGATGATCTCGACGCTGAAAGATACAAAAGGCACTGAAGAAAGGGATGAACTGTGAGAGATATCCTCGGTACATGAGGAAGTGTGACATACCTGCATGAACTACGCAGTCCGGGACAAACCCAAGGTCCCAAATTGGTATGTCCTCCCCAGATACCTCTTTATCCACCAGAATCAAAACATCTTCCGAAATTGAAACACCATGCTGAGTCTGTACCGCCTCTCTGAAGTCCCGCAGAGATTGTCGCAACATTGCGTCTACCATCAATTTCCTCCCATTATCATGTAAAGCCACACAAACACGGAGAGTGGATGGAGGAACCTGAGGTGGAGGTGGACCGCATATAAGAATCGTAGAGCCTGTCAACGGGTGATCAGATAAAAGGTCAGCTTCAGGGAGATCCTTAGACGGTGAGACAACAACGATGTCAGGGTCTTCTGGATCTGGAGTGGACGATATGAATTTAAGTCCATGGACATCCAATTTTTCTTCAGCAGAGATGTATCGCATTAGATCTGCAACAGTGATGTTTGGTTTGACATCGAGAGTGAATTGTGAGCCATCAGGCTTCTCGAACTGGAGCGGTAGTCTGGGTAACTTCGACGGAGGTACTGGAGGGAATGACAGATAAAATCAATCCTTGCGAACACTGATCTGATGCTACTCACAAATATGCAACACCCCAGGCTCTTTCACACCATAATACGAGAGCGTCCTACCGTCTGCGAGCTCAAGCCCGTTGTACTCAAGCATGGGTTTAACGCCCTTGCACAATGGACTTTTCGCTATCTTCTCCTTCACATCCGATACATTGTCATCTGGATCGAACTCAAACGGAAGAAACTTGCTTCCTGTGAAGGAGCGCACTCCCAGAGTGATCATGGCGGAACTTGAAAGCTGTTGACAGGCTTAGACGTCCAGGAACTGCCTGTAATAATAACAGAGCAAAATAATAACGGAATGTAGGACAATGTAGGATCATGGTTACTTCTTCCAGTACCAACCCTCGGAACAACACGGAGGTGCAATAGACTTTGATGGAACCCACTGGGAAGAGGAGGGGGGACGTTGAGCGCCAGGAAAATAGGCCAGGAGGGTGAAGGTCTCTTGATGGTGTGTGACTGCTTTTTCTAGGTTCCCCGGCATTCTCCTTAAGTATAATTTTCTCAGATCGATCTTGCATGGAACTCACTAGGTTGTCAAGTCCATGAATGATCTGGGTAGCCAGGGCGCTGAAGAGCGAGTCGGAGGGACTCCCGAAAGTATGTGGTTATTCTTGAGATCAGCGACTCTTGGGGGACAATGGAAAAGGAAAAATCGGTACCGTGTTCTCTACATCCTACAGGGACAGTTTGATCTTTGCTTTCCATTTGTTGGTGGCATGGATGTGGGTCATTCGACGAATCGAGTTTTTATGCTCCATCCGGGTGTCACATGCTAGTGGCTTTTTGTTTGAATGACACTTAAACGACGTACTAAGACACGGTTCGGCCCAGCGGGCAGTGCTGGGGCAGTTGTACGGCAGTAGGGTAGGTAGGTGAAGGACCTCTTGTGTGTGTATAGTAAATTAGTAAATTTTGGAAGTATGTGGTTGACTTCATTGCAATGATAAATAAGTTTGTGCACTTGCAGCGACCGGGATTGAATCGGGAAGGACTGGTGTGACGAGAAGAAATATGGCGAGTCTTTATGCGATGCTTAACTGGGAGCCGACTTTTGAGCCCCCGACTTTTTTTGCTGTTTAAAAAATCAGACACTGGGCCGATTGGGAATAGGATTAACTATCTTCTAATCTTTGATCTTCTGATTTTTTTTAGTTTAAAAAATCAGACATTGGACTGATCGGAGGGGAGCTGCCTTGGAAGCCCCCGACTGTGTTGTCTTTGACAAAAATCATACATTGGACTGATTGAAAGGGGGTGGGATTAGCCACACAGAATGTAGATCGTTAGGAAGACCTAAGGGTTGAAGAAGAGAAGGAGTAGCATTTACATAGCCTTTACACTGCTGCGATTTACCGCCAGAGGTCGACGTCCTGGGAGCAGGAGATGACGAACTGGCGTTCGCGCTAGATTCCAGCCCACTCTTTGCTCGTTCCATTTATTGCGCCGCCAGTACCGCAATCGACATGGGCGCCTTCCGAACCTCCAGCACTCCTAAACTGTAAGGAAGAAGGAAGGCCTGAGTAGGAGAGGGGAAATGATATGATGCATAGAGGAGTTGGAAGAATAGAGGTGGAGGAGTAAGCGACGTAAAACATCTGGGTCGATTTTCGCGTATCCAATTCCTATTCCTCCTGCAAGGATTTCAATGGAATAGAACTCTAAAGTGAATCAGGTAATGCGTATTACAAAACCAAGGCCAAATCCGAGTCTATAACTAGAATAGTTAGTGTATAAAAAGGTTCGCTCTAATTGACCGTTAGTCATTCATGATCGTCCAGAGCAGGTAGTATGAGGTCAACAATGGCGCCTGTTTCTGTATTTCTGGCATATTCATGAATTTTTTGGCCCACAAGGATGAGTCGTGTCAATGTCGAAAGGGCGGCCATAATCCTCTCAGCAGCAGTTCTCCTGCGAGCGTCAGTTCGTAGCTCGATATAGGAGCTGATGTTCGCGTCCCTGTTCGTGTCACCACCATCGAAGGCCAAGGTTGGCGGACAGACGATCAAGGTTTCAATCTTGCCGAGGTTGATGGGAAAGGGAAGAAAGGGAACGTGATAAGTCCCCCGCTGACGAAAGAGCAGCATGATGACTATCGAAAAGGAAAGGAGTAGCACTGGGACTCACCCTAGTGGTGTAATCCATTATGCGCAGGTATTTGATATCTGGCAGTTGAGCAGCAACGCACGCAATCAGTACTGCGAAATCCAAGCCATGCTGGCCTCCTCTACGTGTTATGCTCAGGCTTTTCAAACTGGCCTTGAATTGTGACAACGCCACCAACGTAGTCATTTCCTCTACATCCGTTGATTGCAACAATTCGAATTGAAGCCTCTCGAAGTTTCTGGCATACCACGACGGTGCGCTGAACTCTTGAACGAGTGCAGCGGAACAATCCAGGTTCTTCAACATTGGGAGCGCGGCACCACAGATCTTTGCAGGTCCTCTGCACTTGATGCCCAACGTCTCGATCGTCGGCTGCGCCCTAAGGAATTCAACCAATACCCAAGGCTGGAAATAAGCGTTTACAAATCGCTTCAACTTGAACTTGTGCCCATCCAAAATCCAACACTGTACCGCATCGCCCATCTTCCCCTGGCTGGCACGATCGCTGTCTTCGAGGACGTAGAGATCCTTAAGGTTGTGGCACAGATGAAAGGTATACATGATGCGGGAGAGGTCCTCTGCTTCGAGGTCCATCTGGGGTGGCATACAGAGCATGAGCTTGCGTACGCGCAGGGCGAGGTGCGGTCGCCGGGCTAGAGAGATGCAAAAGGACTTGATATTGCGTGCACCACGGACATGGGCAACGACGTAGAGGAGGCGTTCGGCTTCATCGCGGAATCCCCGTGATACGAGGCAGAGAGCATGCAGATCATGTCGTTCAAGAACAGGATCCTGGCAGATGATACCACAAATCTCGTGCGGGAATGTGAAAGGAGATGGTGATGGTGAGAGTATTGTGGCCATCACGCGTGAATATTATGCTTTTTCTAGGCTAGAGACCCGTTAATTCAGGGCGACTTTCATATACTGTCATTTGCTTACAGGGTCGGTGATGGCAAGAAATGTCGATGAAGCCAGGGGCAAGTCGCGCTCCTGATGGTGGCTGTGCATTTCTCTTTGTTTCCACGTTACATAACGTCATAACATTCTCATGAAGACCGTTTAAATTTGTGTTTTTCCTCAGGATTCCACCATCAATTTCTGGTAACCATGCTGGGCTACTTGGTCCTTATCTGCTGTCTTGGATCCTGAAGGGATCACAGCTAGTATCCAAAAACAATGCCTAATTATGATTTAAATAAATCAGGAAACACTTCGGTGTATCTTCTCGATCAGCGTACAAGTCGAATGAACCTTGTAAAGGTTTTTCTGCAAAAAGATACACTTCCGGGGAGAGCTTCAAAAATCCTAATCAGCGTCATGATTCAAAAAATATACGCACCTATGATTAAAATCTGCAGTCGTCGGTACACACCGAACTTGAAGCCGAGGCGTCCGGACTCCGAGTCAGCGTTGAATAAGAGCGCCTGTAAAAATAGACGTTGTAAAAAGTCTATAAAAGAACAAGCGAGGATACACTTTTGAATCGGTTTTGACACAGCGCCCAATGTCGGAAATACTCTCTTTCCCCCGTGAAATTGAGGAGACGACGCAGGCGGTACAAATATTATTCGTATCTATCCCCAGTCCCGAATTTATAAAAGGGAGCAGGGAGGGAACGTTCGGCTTCTTCATGACGACTACCACAATGGAATTTGAGCACCCAAAAAACCATTATGCCACCAAGAATAAAATGCACCCCAAGTTCGTGGAGTATTTCCTTCCGATGCTGTCGAGTCGCGAGTCTTTTCAGAGTAAATTTAAAGTTCCTTAACCATCACCTCGAAATAAGGCCTGTTTTCCGGCTTGAGGCTTTCCATGATATCAACAAATCTAGGTTTTAGTTCGCCAGTTAGAAGTACCGGAGGCTGACCACCTGGGACAAGCTGGCGCTGCCAATCCCGCAGCAAGATATCCAACATCCGGAGATCACACCTTGTAGGAGGATCACAATGCACCTCGATCAAGGAATCGAAGAACGCAGCGAGCGTGGGGGGTCGGGTGCCTTCCGGGAATGACTCGAGAGGAACCGAACGGGTGAGATCCTCGATGTCGAAATAGAATTGGGACTATGGGTGGAGGAACACCGTTTGCAGTACCCTACCTCGTAGTACCCCACCTCGTCTCAAGCGTGCCATTTCCAGGCACATTGAGTGAGGGAACGTTGGTGGTTCCAAGACGCTGAATGTAAGGTAATCCTAATACCTAGTCCCAGTGAAACGCCGGAGGTCTGGGACCGAAGTGACAATGGCTTCTGCGCCCGAGTGAATGTTCGCATCGGCGAGCAGCAAATGGAGGTATACGGTAAATCTGAATCTGGAAGGTTTGTGGATGAAGTCGATGATATCGGTACCCCAGACTAAACATGGTATGTGTGCATTGGAGAGGGCCTTGGCGATATTCATGCGTTCCGCGAATTCACATGGGTGAGTGGTTGGTGAATGACATGACTTGAAACCTGCTTGAAACTCTTAAGTGAAACATGGTATCAATGTACGTTCACTAAACTACCGAAGATGTGCGGGGAGGAAGGACAAGAGCCCAGCGGATGATGGGAAAGGATCAAGGCGCAAGAGGGTCGACAGTAAGTTTTAGCTTCAGTTTTTTATCTTTTCTGCAAAGATTTCACTTGATTAGAAGAGCTCTACATCGAGAAAACAAAGAAGGAAGAGTGCAGTGGGCGATTAAGAGAGGGACGGATGCGACGCGAATACTTTGGGATAAAAACAAGAAACGTTCGTTCGTATGTTCAAGGAAAGTCGTCATTTTGGGAGATGATGCCATAAATAGGAATATCAGGGGAGACTGAGAGAATGTCATGCCGACGTTGTGCATAAATAACCGCCTCCATACCTGTGTATAACAAAGTGATGTTCGGAATATAGGATGTTGTGATTGAGCGTGAAATTGTAATATTTGGTCTAGATCAGATGGTGATACTCACATTGATACTAAACGGATGTCAATGGCCGCCAAGAGTACACTCACATGGGGAAGCTCGACCCCCGGGCGAATGGCATTTTTAAGGAAGAAAGGAGGGAGGAAGAGCGGCCTGAAAACGCCGCTGTTGGATGGTACGCGAATTTCACAACACCGGGGGTTTGATAGATGTACGTTGACTCGTACCCAGACGGGCGGGGGAAGCCGATCCATGCCTCGGGGTTGCGGACAATTGATTCGCGTTTGCTGCTACTCGTGTTTGCTGTCGTTTGATCATCCTGCTGAGCATGTGCCTCACACGTTGGGCGTCGACGTTGGGATTAAAATTTAGGAAATGAAGGAGTGCGTGGGTTCCTCCATTTTATCTAGTCTAGGTGTGAGATTATATTAAGATTTGCGGGAGATATATGTTTGTTAACTAGTGAAATACGTACGTTGATGGAAAATGGAAATATTTATTAGCTAACTACGTTGATGGGCTGCTGGGGGACGGTGGGTTTATTGCACATGGAAAGGATGATAGTAGACAAAGCATATATGACGTATTAGTCCAGACTCGCAGGGGTTCCAGGGGTCCGACCGTGAGATTTGGATTTTGTGGTATGCTTCGATCTTTTCGCTCACATTGTTGGCTCTTACCACTCCGCTGCGTGCTCATCGCTGTCGATGTTAACCAGCATGGCCTCGTCCTCGTCAACCACACCGTGGCCATCACCAACGCCACCGCCTGTGTCGGCTTGGAACGACCAGCAGCAATACCATCGGGCATCAAAACGTCGACGGCGGACACTAGGGAGGCGACAGGTGATAACCGACCAGAGCCAGGTCGACCAGGCCATGATAAACTGCCAAATCAACTCGGGCAATGATGTCTATTCGTGTTTCCCCACCGCAGACACTCGTATCTTCCAGCACCAATACGCCTCTTTTGTTTGTATGTCCTATTTATTCCTTACCCTCCTATCCTCCGACATACTCACTTTTCTGCAGGGAACTCGCGCCGCCCAGAACTTACGCAAACCAATAAAGTCGACATCTTTCTCTTTCGTGGCGATAGGCAAGAAGAGCTCCTCCACTTCCGTGAAGTCTCCAACCCATCTGAACAAGCTGGCCTTATCCGAACCCAGGTCAACGACACCTGGTTTGGTTCCGATGGGGACACTTACTCTCCTGGCGGCGCCAACCAAACTTTTCCTTTCTATTGGGTCATCATCCGGAGTGATAAAACGCTGGACGGAAACCAAGTTGCTCAACCCATATTTACCGCTGTACAGACCGCGGTGCTGGATTCCGTGGCTGCTGCCTCTTCTTCTGCCTCTGTCGCTTCCGCCTCTTCTTCTTCCCTCCTCGCCGCCTCACTCTCATCCCTCTCTGCTTCCCGTTCCGCAGCCGCCAACCCCTCTGCATCTGGCGGAGGCGACCTCCAACATGCCGCTTCCTCTTCTTCTTTCCCCCGTTGGGCGATTGCCGTCATTGTCATACTAGGTTTCCTCGCTATTGCTGCGACATGTATACTCGCCTTCTTCATCCTCCGCCGCGTTCGACGACGGAGGACAAGTAATCGCGACTCGATGACCTCCGCATCACCTATGATAGACAACAACCGCGACAGCACCACCACAGGGGGTGCACACGAAAAGAGCAATGTAGGCGCCCTTCCAGCCATGACCCAGCGCTACGAGCCCACCGCCTCGCCTCTCTTACCCCCACCCTCCATCGGCGCAGCGGCTGGGGCTTTCGTTGGCGGCTCAACACACACACACGATGCTGCCTCAACGACCAGCGATTCAGGCGGGCCGTTTAGTGGCGCCGATGCGGCTATCATGGCGGATGCCTTTCGGAAGATGTTGCGCAAACCCGATTTTGCTGCGCAGGTGGAGGGCCAAAACCCACGGGAGAGCGGAGTGGGATTTGGAGCGGAGGAAGGGTATGAGGGCGAGGATAGCGGGGATGTGGAAGAAGGCGGGGATAGGACGGGGGTCCTACGGGACCAGTTGGCAGAGGAGGGTCGTGATCTTCGGAGTGTGGGCTCGTCGAGGGGTGTGAAGGTCGAGTTGCCTTCGTAGTTGTTCTTGCTGTTTTCTTGGTGTTTTTTCTTTTCTTTCTCTTTCTTTTTTTGTGGATTGAGTTGACTAACTCGTGCCCCTCGTTTTCTGTTACGTTTCATACTCGGTGATTACCCCCCGCATTACTTAGCTTTCTTTCTTCGTTTTTAGATCCTCACCAAGTTTTACACCTCCAAGTCGACTCGAGTCATCGGCTCTCCCCCCGTACTGTGGGGAAGGTGTATAACTCCTCGCTGTTATAATACACCCGGCCAAGACACTTCCTACCTTCCTTTAACTTTTACTTTAAAGCTTTACCCATACCCTACACACTTAAAATTTTATATCCTCTTGTTGCACAATATGGGAAGTATGGTCCACTCACTTTCCTGTTTTGTTTTTTGTTACAATTTATACCTACGTCTCTTAGTTGACATTGACTTATTTTTTTTTCTTCTGCTCTTTCTCTTTTTTTTTCATCTTTTTTTTTTCATTTTTTTTTTTTCAATCCTGTCTTTTTTGGGAGCGCGGGTTTGTACTATGATGTTGTCGTTTGGCGTCTCCGCATGCATACATGTATCCTATATCCGATTAACCGTTTTGTGGGTTTAGGTTCAAGGACCTCTCTCGGACGCACACCCCTGAAAATAATCGTCCCTCACAACGCTGGATTGTCTGTTGTCCATCATTGCAGATATTGCTTTATCTTGCTTTTCGTTCATTTGTTCAGGTTCGTACGTGTGTCCATCCGGTTGTAATTTTACGTAATACCGAGTCCGACCGGCGACGCTCAGCTTCTCCTGGATACAAAACACGAAATTCACGTCAACTGCTCAGTTTCCCAGCGTGCGTTCAACCCTCAGTGGACATGGACACGGCGTGTTATCATCTCCCCTTTCTTCTTCGGGGCAAAAGGTTCGCTGGACCCGGGATTCCTGGGGTGAACTTTCTGCTAACCTTATGGCGCGAGAGGCTTCTGGAACCCTCTAAGATGCTTACTTATTTTAACCTTACTTAGTGCACGCATGCGTGCACATCCGCCTGGCTTTGGTTTATTTTCGTTTTAGGTATTGGGAGTTTCTGGATTTCCAAGTTGGAAGCTTTTTTTGAGGGGTGCCTTCCGCCTCCGACTCCGAGTTGGAGTCTCGATGCTGGCCATGCCATGCTGATGCTATCCCTCGTTCGACCCGTTTGGAAGAATTCCGCAACATAGCGAGTTGGGGCGTCTCGGCCGAACCTGTCATTTCCCGTACACCCTGCTCATCGTTCCTTCCTCCGCGCTTGCCTCCCCGACTCAACGGTGCCGGCAATCTTCTACACAAGCGCATCTGGACCCCCCTCCAAGGTGTCTATCGCACTCATCACCCATGTACAGGTCACTCTCGCTCTTATCGTCCCTGTCAATAAATCCTCTTTCGTTCATTTGACCGACTCGGATTAGCTCGAGATTTTACATACTCACTGCTTACCTCAGGTACCGGTGGGACGGACGTTTGAGGTCATGCGTGACGTCCGACGCGAGTTGGGGCGTTTGGCCCGCGATTCGTCGAGTTTCTAGTCAATCCGATCTCTACATGAACTGCTTTCTATATTTCTACTCTGAACAGATGGACTGACTCGGATTTGGAGGAGAGCGCGCACGAAGTCAACGTCAATAGCGCATCACTACCTACGGTAATGATCAAGTGCCCCCCTAGTCGACTGCCTGTCAATGGGAGCCTTGAGCTAGGTTATCTTAGGTTAGTATGGATGCCGCTCAAGACTCAACGGCGCCGAAGTCGAACGAAGAGTCGAATTTTGATCCAATGATCAATCATGGGATGGCTATACATATAAACCCCATGACATTGCGCTAGCCCTAGCAAGCAAGCGACGATCCCTCCATCCATCGACCGCTCCAAACCATTAATGGTCGTTCAGGGAGGTGCACCCTCTTTTTTCTCTATTGTTTTACAAAGAACTAAAAGTGAGAGTTGATCTAATCCAGTTCTGGTTCTGCCTGTAGGCATTACGTCAACAGAACGACGTCGTCCGGGCCTCTTCACCCGAGTCGTCAAGCCATGCTGCATGACGTGTGAGGCGGCCCCTGGCGGTACCTAAGTAAGTTCATCCGCCTTGATTTGTTCGCATTGTCTATTTTTACGTTGTCTATTTCTTCGCCACTTACGGCCGAGTAACCCGTACCCCTTAAATGGACAACTCTACATATATTTATTTCAGTTCGGTGCTCACCAAAATGTAGGAAAAGTGCTAGTATTGTGGGTAAACCAGTTTTCGATTGTATCTATTCTCATCATCAACCCACCGCCTTTCTTCCCTCTTTCACACCAACACGTTTATCCCATCGATTCGAACGCCGTTCAATTGTCAGCGATTTTTCCGGTAGAGAAGACGTGGCAAGTTGACATTTCTTTTTTTGACATATGTTGCGGTGATACCGGTACAACTGACTAAATCGACAATTGACAACTGACAACTTCGTTGATCCTTTTCGCCATATGGAGGTGGGACGGTGATTGCGCGTAAGTAGGTACAAGGCCCGCACTGAGTTGACTGGGTGGGAAGTGGGTAGAGTGGATACCGGGGTGTCTGGGGGAGAGGTTCAGGCTCTGGCGCGGTCTGCCATCCACCAATAATTAATTTTAGGCAAAACGTGAAAGCTCCTGTGCATGCGCGCTGAGGTGGGTATTTTATTTGCGTTTGAACGGGGTTTGGCGGCGATGACGATATCCCTTTGGACTAAGTTATTCTGTATCTCCGCTCATATGAATAACATTTGAGGTAGAGAATGGGTGGGATTTTCGACAGGGCTCGCGATCATACATCTAATTGTACGAAATGGTTACCTGGTGGCAATGTAGGCAGCTGGGTTGTTAGGGAACGGGATTTTGTTACGCCAGTCAAATTGCCCCACCTTCGCTCAGGATGCATGAGGTTTCGTGGATGGCAGGTGTCTTCATTGGGGGCGGCACCAACCAGAGTATATTCTAGGGAATTATACTATTTTTCAATGAGTCATGTACTACCAGAAGCAACATTCTGAGCAGCGATTCCTAGTCCGCGCCCTTACGCGCCCTTGATCTCAGCCACAAGACATATGTCACCATAAAGTGGCCTAACGACGGCCCATTGCCAAACGCAGCGACGTACATCTCCTTAAACTAGTTCACGTTGCTCATCGGCGTCAACCATTCAATAAGGCGCCTTCCACAGACTCGAGTTCCTCTTCTTAGTCTTCATTGCAGTGGTATAAACCCTTTCCCCATTGTATTCGTCAACGAAGTACTTTGCAAAAGGTGAATTTCCTGCACGATAAAGGAGAATGGAATTGTTCGCGTTGAGTGAGGCAGGCCCGGTGCAAAATGGAGGTTCCTCTAAGTCAGCAAGAGGCTGCCAAGAGCATCCCTAAATGTAACAAGGGAAATAGTGCTTGGGGTATCTTTGGGCATGGTGTTGATAAAAGAGTGTGACCTGACTCGCGAGGTCATGCCAACAATATAGCGCCACCCGATTTCGGAATTCCCCGATACAACTTCAGCACAGACCTTCTGTAACAATGGAAGAAGTATGCTTTTCATCTTCTACATTTCTCATCTATATCTCTAATCAAGTGTTTCATCCAAGGCAAGGGATACCTAATGAATGTGAAATAGTTGTGGGTCCACTAGTGTCTGGATTCGCGCTAGCCTGATTTTCGGATTAGTGCTGCAGCGCTGATGACTGACGTAAAAACTCACGTGTCACGTTTATTCTAGTATCGCCGTTCATCCACTAGTCCATTATATCCCTTCATTGCCTTCATTGTCAGTGAAGCCTTCGCCAGATATCTTCTCAAGCCTCATGAAAAGTGCATCCGCTTACATCCGAGGGCAATAGAAACGTTTCACTATACAACAAAGGGAGTGTGGATTACTACAACACGCAGGGGACTCTGAAAACCCTATTCCTCAGGCTTCTCTTCCTCGCGCCCGTGAACGAGGCCGCGATCTTCAGCACTGGGCACACGCGCCACCAAACATGCATCGCCATACGCATATCCGACGGAAGCCTGGTTGCTGTATGCAAGGAAGAGAGATTCAAATGAATTGGCCTTGCTCAACGGCACTATCCATTCGATGGGTTGGGGCTCCTCCAACTACAGGCGCCAGGATGGAGTCCCTTTCGCTACGTCGTAGACCACCTCACCGCGGTATGTAGAAGCGAGCCAATTGAAAAAATCAGCATCGACCTCCTCACCACGGAATTTCACAAACTTGTTCACCAAGCAACATACGCCGCTGCCGGTCGTATACACGGCCTTCAAGTGGGCGTCGAGGGAGAAGGGTTGGCAGATAGGTTTAAAGATAGCATCCATCCCTTTCAACGCGTCCTCAATCTCGGACATTTTTTTGCTAGGCGCCTTGGAAAAGGAATATGTGGCGAATGGATATTGATGGGCGAGTTCGAAGCCAACAAAGCCTCCTTTGGGAAGAAATTCCGGGCTCTTCAGGAGGGCATCGAATGACTTGAACCGATCTCGCGCATCCTTGATTAGAATACTGTCAGAAAGGGGCTGGATGACCTCCGTCCAGTAGAGATTGTAAGTGAGGGTGACACGGTATCCTGATTTTACGATGGAGACTTCGTGTTCGACGTCGCTGTAGAACGCGACATAGGCGACTTGTGGGGAGGTGGTATTTTCTTGGAGAGCCACGGCCTTGGCAGAGTCAAAGGCATATTCCCGCCCTCGATGTCGAAAGGTAAGCGAGCCATCTTCATAATTGGTGGGCAAAACAATCACAAGCGATCCAAACATGGCCTCGCTTCGTGGAGTATCGACATGGGCCTTGAAAAAAGAACCAGGACCTTGCGCAGAGATATAAGGGAAGAAACTAGGTTGAAATGGGAAGAATGGGTACCATAAACATCTAGTTTGTACAGCTCCACGCGGATGGATTTTGCGCTTTGGCCTTGAAGAAGTGTTGCACGAACCAATTCAACGATACCCAAGGATGAAGGCGAGAACTGGGTGGAAAATGCAGAGGGTTCCATCTTCCCTGCCCTTCGGTAAGACTCACCGAGGACGTCTTTCTGGCTAACACCGAAAGAAGCGGGCTGACAGGCTTGAGATAGTGCAGCCAGCTGAGAGTCAGTCACCCGATTGAAGTTCAGTATCCTGATAAACCCACTTAGCTCTGACCAAAAAACTGGAACAATGGGCCTATGTTGCTTACTCTGCTTTATCTGGATCTGACTCCGACTGGTAAAAAAGCGTAGATACATTATTGTCCAGTGGGACCGTCCCAGTGGGGTTCATGCAAATTGGCAAGTGCGGTTTTCAACGCGCTGCGAGCTTCAGCGATGGTGTTTGACATGGCTTCTGAAGGACTCGAACGATATGCAAAGAAATTCGGCGGCTTACTTAAGTAAGTACGACTTCCGTGGGCCTTTTGGCCTCATTATGTTGAGTCACTATCTCAGGGGCGCTTCATCCAAAAAGGGTATCTTGCCGACGACTCACGCAACTCGGAATGACTCAATTGGGGATATGGACCCACCTCAGACATCCCACCATGATGTGGACACCTAAACCCCTGTCGAATTGGAATGTGACTCATACTACCAGTTATTGGTGTGCTCATTGGAGATCGAGGACGTCGTGTTGGCGATCGAGGGCGATGTCTGGTGCCCCGCCACAGACAAGGGGTTTCGTGTTCGGAGATATAAATAAGGCCTACAAGCACAGTGCTCAAAGACCCCCCTCGTCCGGCAAAGGTCGACGAAACTTTTTTACCACTATGACGGATGTCACTGCTGCTGCCTATGACACAATCAAGTCCTTCGCTCAGGATGCCAACCTACCACCATACTTCACTGGCAACATGTCTCTCTACCCCGGCACCTCAAAGCTTTTTTATCGAGCAGGGGACAAAACCGAGTACGTCGCCACTGGCACATTCAAATGCTACTCCACTTTTCCGGCTACTAGTACTTACCCTTATCTTCAGGATGATTGACATCATAAACGCAACAGAGCCGCAACTGGCCGCCCTCGCAGCCGCATGCCAACCCGCCTCTTTTGGCTTAGCAAAGAAAGATGTCGTCGATGAATCCTATCGAAAGGCACTCAAGATGGATTCCTCAGAGTTCGCGACACAGTTCTCTCCATTGTCTTCGGGTATCATGGAGGACATCCGAAAAGCGCTCTTTGGTAGTCGAACTACCGAAAGCATCAAGGTTGAACTTTATAAGCTCAATGTCTATGGTACATCCTTTTCTATTCCTGTTTTTCCTCGTTTAACTTCCATTATTCCCATCCCAGGACCTGGGTCGTTCTTCAAACCCCACGTCGATACCCCACGCAGCGAAAGCATGGTTGGATCACTCGTCGTTGTTCTTCCAACAAAACACGAAGGCGGCTCGCTGCTATTTCGTCATGGGGGCCGCGAATTCTCATTCGACTCCGCCGATGCCATAAATAGAGAAGGCGTATCTCAGGCTCCTTTCGTCGCCTTCTACAGCGACGTGGAGCACGAAGTCTCCGTTATCACTGCTGGGTATCGCGTAACCCTCACCTACAACCTCCATCTCGTAACACCCAATTCAAGCGTTACCACTGAACCAGCTCCATCCGACTTATCCGCGACCAGTCTCAACGAAATATGCGAGCAATTGAAGGGGGGGTTATCGTCGCTTCTCGATAACCCCACTTTCCTCCCTAATGGGGGTTTTATTGGCTTCGGGCTCGTGCACAAGTATCCATTCACAACCCACACCAATCTCTCCACTATCGAGGATTATTTGAAGGGCACAGATGTGGCGTTCGCACAAGTCTGTCAAGACCTCGGTCTCAACTTTGAATTGAAGGCCATTTACACCGACGAGGACTCCCCAAATGTCTGGGCCTTGATGGACAAGTTCCCCAGGTTGAACTTCGGAGAGGTCGAGGACGGGTTTATAGAATACCTCACTGAAAGCGGGTATAGCCACCAGATCGTGTTTGATATGTGCAAGCAGCAGTCTAGTGAGGAGCATCCGGATGCGCAACCGATTTTTTGGTTGAAGCCGCCAACTGGAGAGAACGAGGTCGAAACGCCCTACATTCGCTATGGAAATGAGGCCACTTTGGATTATGCTTATGGAGATGTGTGTCTTGTGGCGCATATTCTTAGTAAAGCGCGTATTCAGAAGCACTGATAGTCATACTGTGCAACTTGATTTTATCCTCGGTTGATTGTTGGAATAGACGAATTCTCCAGGTAGGCATGTTACACTGTATCATATGATATGATACAATGAATGTAAACAGTGTATCATATCATATGGGTTTACTGAATGCATTGAACCAGTGAATAATGTAGTAGGTACCCTATAAGGGAATATTCAGACACAATGGATAGTGCGGCATCCCAGGCGCGGCTCAATTCACGGTGCCACACCCTCAAACGCTGCCGAGCCACACCCAACTCAGTGCATCGGCGCCGTCCTCACTGAAGCAGGCCACATTAAATATGAACTTGTGGTCCAAGCCATACAACTATCAG
>Ga0307517_10004044_pt1 | contig 22675 bp, 17 predicted proteins | sample 23_EM_MG_FD_194515 | JGI IMG/M metagenome (GOLD analysis project Ga0307517, IMG submission 194515) | Populus trichocarpa ectomycorrhiza microbial communities from riparian zone in the Pacific Northwest, United States - 23_EM | ecosystem: Host-associated > Plants > Roots > Unclassified | place... | reverse complement strand
CGCCCGCTCCCCCGCACAACGCGTGCAGCAGGCAGACGAACGTCGCGAGCAGCACCGCCCCCGCCCCCAGCGGGGTCAGGACCGGCGCTGCGCGACGGCGGACTGCGGCGGGCGGCACCCTCCACACATAGCCCGGTACGGTCCCCGGCACCGCCGCTCGTAGGCCGATCGCGGCATACGTTCACCCGGCAGGGCCCAAAAAAGGCCCGCCGAGCCGACCGCTAGGCCGCCCGGTAGCGGCGGAAGGCCGGGACGGCCGCGGCAAGGCCGAGCATGGTCGCCACGACGAGCAGGCCGCCCGCGGTGACGGCGGTGCGGGGGCCCAGGGCGGAGCCGGTGGTTCCGTGCAGGAGGTCGGCGAGGCGGGGCCCGCCTGCGACGACGACGGTGAAGACGCCTTGCATGCGGCCGCGCATGTCGTCCGTGGCGACCGACTGGAGGATGGCGCCGCGGAAGACCATGGAGACCATGTCGGCGACCCCCGCGAGCGCGAGGAAGCCCGCCGCCCACCACAGGCTCGCGCTCAGCCCGAAGCCCGTGATGGCGGCGCCCCAGCCGACGACGGCCGCGATGACCATGAGCCCGTGCCGGCGGGCCCGCGAGAAGGTGCCGGAGAGCAGGCCTCCGGCGACGGCGCCGATGGGAATGGCGGCGTAGAGCAGGCCGAGGGCGAAGCCGCCGCCCCAGCCCGCGTACGTGGTGGCGGCGAGCTGCGGGAACAGGGCGCGGGGCATGCCGAAGACCATGGCGACGATGTCGGCGAGGAAGGACAGCAGCAGGATGCGGTGGCCGGTGATGTAGCGGAAGCCGTCCACGACTTCACGCCAGCCGGCCCGGCGGGCGACGGCCTCGCCCAGCGGCGGCAGCGCGGGCAGCCGCCAGACGGCCCAGACGGTGGCGCAGAGCGCGACCGCGTCGATGAGATACAGCTCGGCGAGGCCGATGACCGGGATGAGCACTCCGGCGAGCAGCGGTCCGACGATCTGACCGGTCTGCATGACGGTGGAGCCCAGCGCGTTCGCGGCCGGGAGCTCGGCGGCGGGGACGAGTCGGGCGATGGAGGCGCTGCGGGCGGGGGCGTTCATGCCCCAGCAGGCCTGCTGGGCGGCGAGCAGCACCATCAGCAGGACCACGGACCGCGCTCCCGCCAGGGCCTGCGCCCACAGCAGCAGCGCGGTGACGGCGAGACCGGCGTTGGTGACCAGCATCAGCTTGCGGCGGTCGACGCTGTCGGCGACCGCGCCGCCCCACAGGGCGAAGACGACGAGCGGGACCAGGCCGGCGAGGCTCGCATAGCCGACCCAGGCGGAGGAACCGGTGATGTCGTAGATCTGCTTGGGGACGGCGACGGCGGTGAGCTGGCTGCCGACGGCGGTGACGGTGGTCGAGGACCACAGGCGGCGGTAGGCAGGATGTCTCAGTGGCCGGGTGTCCATCACCCACCGCCGCCATCCGGAGCGCTTGAGCGCCTCGGGAGGTGTTATGTCGGTTTCGTCATCCGCCGTCGCATCCACTGGCACTTCGTTTGCTTCCTCTTACACCTATCCGCTGACCCAGCAGACAGTACCGGTCACGTGAACAGCCGGTCGAGGAAGGGGTTCCGGAAGAGTCGGTGCGGGTCCAGCCGGTCCAGGATCTGCGCCGCCTCGTCCCATCCGGGGCCCTGCCCGTCCGTGAACGAGGCGGGCACGGCGGTGCCGAAGACCTCGGGATCGGCCCAGGCCGCCTCCTCCGTGTAGGCCCAGCCCTTGGACCACTCGACGCGGGTGAGCGCGTGGCCGCCGTCGTAGGTGTCGAGCAGGAAGCGCTCCAGCTCCCGGAAGAAGGCGGGCGCGTCCGGGGTGCCGGGAAGGGTGAGCACGTCCAGCCACACCGCGGTGTCCCACTCGGGATGGTCGGCCCGGGGCCGCAGCGCGGACAGCAGCGAGGGCAGCGCACCGGCCGAGTCGGCCTCGGCCGGGTCGTCGAGACCGGTGGTCCGGATCTCGACCTGGCCGTTGACGGGAAAGCGCCCCTGCGCGGTGTACGCGGCCAGCCGTTCGCGGTAGAAGGCGGTGAACTCCGCGACCACGCGCTGCACCTGGTCCCGCGAGGTCAGCACGGCGTAGCCGTTCGCCGTCTCCCGCAGGGTGGTCGGTTTGATGTAGAGCAGGGTGTTCTTGGAGGGGCCCCAGATGTCGGCGGACACGGTGGTGGTGAGGCCGAGGACGGACGCGGCGAGCTGGGCCTGGCCCAGCGCCGGCGCGAGATACCAGGCGGCGTCGGACACCAGGGTCCCGGCGAGCCGGGCGACGGCGGTCGGGACGTTGTCGGAGAAGGGGTAGTTGTACGGCGAGGTGACCCGGCGCGAGGTCAGCGGGCGGTTCGGTGCCACGCTCCACACCTTCAGCCAGGGGAATTCGGTGTAGGCGAACCAGATCGCCTCGGCCCGGCCCGACTCGTCCAGGAAGCTCGCGAAGGTGCGGTCGCCGTCGCCGCCGGGGGCCGCGAAGAGCTCGGTGGCAGGGATGTCGGTGCGGCTGAGGCAGCGCAGGCTGGAGTTGTCCCCCACGCGCAGGACGACTTCGGTGACCAGGGCCCGGCCGAGGTGCGTGAGGAGCGCCGCGCAGTCCGGGTCGTCGCGCTGGTATGTACGCAGTGCGTAGGCGCCGCTGTCCTCGTCCCACACCACCGCCGTCAGGGACAGCACGCGATTGCTGAGCGAGCCGTAGGTCTGGCCGGGAAGCCGGCTCTCGCCCTCGGCCGGTACGGCGGTGCCATGGGCGTCGATGGCCAGTGCGCCGCCGATCGTGATGTCGCCGGGCGCGGGGGCGGCGGTGACGCCGAGGCCGTGCTCCTCCAGGTAGCCGAGCAGGGTCTCCATCGAGGCGCCCGCGCCGGCCCGGACGGCGGCGAGGCCGGTGGACCCGGCGGGCTCCAGGGCCAGGCCGGTGAGATGGGCGGTGGTGTCGACGAGCAGCAGCGGCGCCCCGGCCGCGGTCCCGGCCGGGATGGTCAGCGGGGACCAGCCGTGGGCGTAGCCCCGGGCGCGCACCGTCCAGCCGTTCTCCCGGGCCCAGTTGACGACGGCGACCACCTGGTCCGGGGTGCCGGGCGCGCAGGCCCACAGCCCGTCGGCGCTGATCTCGCCCACCCAGTTGCGGTACGCGGACCGGTAGAGCCCGGCGTCCTCCGGAAAGCCGGGCAGGTCCGCGGCCGCCGCTTCCTGTGCCATGGCGAGGGGGGCGACGGCCGCCACCATGCCGGCCGCGCCGAGGGAGGCAGCTGTGCGCAGGAATGCCCGGCGGGTCTCTTCACGTCTGCGTATTCGAGTCATACGGTCAAACGTAGGCACGCACTGGACACCAACGACGTTCGTGTCAACGCGATTCACTCGTGTGAGTGAACAGGAGGCGCCATGACCACCCGCACCCAGCCGCCCTTCCGCGCCGACCATGTGGGCAGTCTGCTCAGGCCGCAGCGGCTGCTGCGCGCCCGCGAGGAGCACGCCAAAGGCACCGTCACGCAGGACGAGTTGCGCGCCCTGGAGGACGAGGCGGTGCGGGACGTCGTGCGCATGCAGGAAAACGCCGGTCTGCGGTCCGCGACGGACGGCGAGTTCCGCCGGGCGTCCTGGCACATGGACTTCATCTACCAACTGGGCGGCATCCGGCCCACCGACGAGAAGCTCGCCGTCCACTTCTACAACGAGCAGGGCGAACTGGACTTCTCCTCGGCCGCGCTGCGCGTGCACGACCGCATCTCGCTGCGCGAGACGATTTTCGCCGACGCCTTCCGCTTCCTGCGCGACACGGTCACCACCGCCGTACCCAAGCTGACCATCCCCTCCCCCAGCATGGTCCACTACCGCGGCGGCCGCGCCGCGATCGACCCGCAGGTCTACCCGGACCTGGAGCCCTTCTGGCACGACCTGAGCGCCGCCTACGCCGAGGAGGTGCGCCGGCTGGCCGAACTGGGCTGCACCTATCTGCAGTTCGACGACACGAGCCTCGCCTATCTCAACGATCCGAGGCAGCGCAAGCTCGTCGCCGAGCAGGGCGGCGACCCGGAGCACCAGCACGAGCGCTACATCCGTCAGATCAACGCGGCGCTGGCCGGCCGGCCCGAGGGCCTGTCCGTCACCACCCACATGTGCCGCGGCAACTTCCGTTCCTCCTGGGCCGCCGAGGGCGGTTACGACTTCGTCGCCGAGGAGCTGTTCTCCCGGCTCGACGTCGACGGCTTCTTCCTGGAGTACGACGACGCACGCTCCGGCGGCTTCGAGCCGCTGCGCTTCGTCCCGCCCGGCAAGCACGTGGTCCTCGGCCTGGTCACGACCAAGCGCGGCGCGCTGGAGGACAAGGACACCCTCAAGCGCCGGATCGAGGAGGCCGCCCGTTACGTGGACATCGACCAGTTGTGCCTGTCCCCGCAGTGCGGCTTCTCCTCGACCTCGGAGGGCAACACGCTCACCTATGACGAGCAGGTCGCCAAGCTAGGACTGATCGTCGAGACCGCCGAAGAGGTGTGGGGCCGGAGCTAGCGAGGCGGTCAGGTCTTCGGCGGTCGCCGTTGCGGCGGCGGTCGCCGTGCTGGTGGCGAGCGCGCCGTAGCCGCCGACGAGCGGGAGCCCGGCCGCGGAGCGGGCCAGGTCGACGGTGACGGCCGGGGTCGTGCCGGCCGGCTCGATCAGCCCGCCGTCGGTGCCGGCCACGATGACCGCGAGCCGGTGCCCGGCCGGGAAGACATGGTCGGTGGCGGCCAGCTGGATGGTGACCGTGTACTTCTTGCCGGGCGTCAGCGCCGTGCCGTGCCGCAGTGAGGCGTAGTGGCCCAGGTCGGCCCAGCCGCGGCTGACCACCTGGTGGTCCACGGTCTCCGAGTCGGCGGCGGTGTCCAGGAAGCAGGCGCTGTCGCCCGCCGTGCTCTCGCCGTAGCAGGAGCGGGTGGTGAGGTTGACGATGCCTTCCTTGGCGCCGAGGTAGTCACGGATGGTCTGCGGGCCGAGGTCGACCACGACCGCCGACAGGTGGGCGCTGGCGGTCGACGAGGACGCGGTGAGAGTCACCGTGCCGCTGCCGGACAGCCGCAGGTCCTTGGTGAGCGTCCCGGTCGTGAAGGCGGTCTTCGCAGGGGTCGCGGTGTCGGCCGCCGCCGCCCAGTCCTCCTCCCACAAGGAGGGGTCGTCCGTGAAGGACTCGGTGCTGCCCGGCTTCGCGGCCTTCAGCCCCAGCGTGCCGAGACCCGCCGTGGCGCCCGCGCGCAGGCTCAGCCGGGTCTGGGCGGTGCCGTGCGGCTCCCAGCGGGCGTCCCGCGTCCACTGGCCGGGGCTGCGCTCGACGTCGGCGCCCGCTTCGTGGTCGATGCCGTTGCGCACGCCGAGCAGATAGTGGTCGAACCAGCGGTGGAGGGTGTCCACCCACTGCGTACGGCGGTAGTCGAACGGGTCGACGTGGCCGGTCTGGGACAGCCACACCTTGCGCTGAACGCCGTTCTTGGCGAGCGCGTCCCACCACTGGCCGAAGTGCTTGGTGCGCACGTTGAGGTCCTGCATGCCGTGGACGGCGAAGACGCTGGCGTGCACCTTCGACGCCTTCTTGGTGTAGTCGCGCGCCGACCAGAAGTCCGTCCAGTCGCCGCTGCGCGGCGCGCCCTCGACGATGGTCTCCTGCACAGCTGCGCAGTTCTTCCTGGCGCCCGCGCTCTCCACGTAGTCCGACAGCCAGTCCGGGCCGGAGTCGTAGAGGGCGGCGCCCTGCTGGAAGTAGTAGTCGTACCACGAGCTGATGGCGCTGATCGGCACGATGGTCTTCAGGCCTTTGACGCCGGTCGACGCCACGGCGTTGGCGATGGTGCCGTCCCAGCTCTTGCCGATCATGCCGGTGGAGCCTGTCGTCCAGTCGGCGGTGACGGGGGTGGTGCCGGTACGCGTCCGGTACGCGGTGGCGCGGCCGTTCAGCCAGTCGATCACCGCCTTGGCGGAGCCGACCTCCGAGGGGCCGCCGATGTCGTCACAGCCGTCGGAGCGGTTGGTCCCGGCGAGGTCCACGAGGACGACCGCGTAGCCGCGCGGAACGAAGTAGTTGTCGTAGAACAGGGGCGCCTGGACGACGTTCCCGTTCGCGTCGTACGTCTTGAGCTGGCTCTCGTTGCCGCGCCCGCAGCAGGAGTAGTACGGGCTCGCGTCCATGATGACCGGGACCTTGAGCCCGGCCCGGGCGGCCTCCCGGGGCCGGATGATGTCGGCGGCGATCCGGTCGGTCTTCCCGTCCCCGTCGCTGTCGAGCCCGTCGTCGACCCACACCGCTTCCCGGATGGCGTCCTCGTAGGAGTACACCGGCTGGCTGGCGCCGCCGCGTACGGTGCCCGTCGCCGCGGCCTGAGCAGTGGCCGGCGGCATCAGGACGGTCAACAGGGCGGCGGCCAGCGCCGCCACGACGGATATCAGCAGTGTGGTGCGGTTCCCCCGCGCGTGTGAGAGCACGGGCGGAGGCTAATGGTTGGCGAAGCCATGCCAACAGGGGGTTCTCGGTCAACTTGTGAGTCCGCTGTGACGGCTGGGGCCCGGCCGAGGGTCACGCGCCCCAACCGTCACACCGGACTGTGGACCGCTCAGCGGCCGTTGCCGCCCAGGCCGGCCCGCCGCAGGGCCTCGGCCATGGCGCCGCCGGCCGGCGGCTGCGAGGAGCCGCCGCCGCGGGCCTGGCGGGGCGGATTGGCCCGGCGCTCGGGGCGGGCACCGCGCTCGCCCCGCCCGCCCCGCTGCTCGTTGCCGCCCTGGGGGGCCGCGCCCTTGGGGGCGGCCTCGTCGTCGAGCCGCAGCGTCAGCGAGATCCGCTTGCGCGGGATGTCCACGTCGAGCACCTTCACCCGCACGATGTCACCGGACTTGACCACGTCCCGCGGGTCGCTGACGAAGGTCTTCGACATCGCGGAGACATGCACCAGACCGTCCTGGTGGACGCCGACGTCGACGAAGGCCCCGAAGGCCGCGACATTGGTGACCACGCCCTCCAGCACCATCCCGGACCGCAGGTCCTTCAGCTCCTCGACGCCCTCCTTGAAGGTCGCGGTCTGGAATGCGGGGCGTGGGTCGCGCCCCGGCTTCTCCAGCTCGGCCAGGATGTCGGTGACGGTCGGCAGACCGAAGCTGTCGTCCACGAACTGCTGGGCCCGCAGCGTGCGCAGCACCGTGGCGTTGCCGATCAGGGCCTTGATGTCGGTGCCCGCGGCCGAACTCATCCTGCGCACGACGGGGTAGGCCTCCGGGTGGACGCTGGAGGCGTCCAGCGGGTCGTCGCCGCCCGGAATGCGCAGGAAGCCCGCGCACTGCTCGTACGCCTTGGGGCCGAGCCGGGCCACTTCCTTGAGCGCCTTGCGCGTGCGGAACGGCCCGTTGGCGTCACGGTGGGCGACGATGTTGCCGGCCAGCCCCTCGGTGATGCCGGAGACCCGGCGCAGCAGCGGGGCGGAGGCGGTGTTGACGTCCACGCCGACGCCGTTGACGCAGTCCTCGACCACCGCGTCCAGCGAGCGGGACAGCTTCAGCTCGGACAGGTCGTGCTGGTACTGGCCGACGCCGATGGACTTCGGGTCGATCTTCACCAGCTCGGCCAGCGGATCCTGCAGCCGCCGCGCGATGGACACCGCGCCGCGCAGCGACACGTCCAGCTCGGGCAGTTCGGCGGAGGCGTACGCGGACGCGGAGTAGACCGAGGCCCCGGCCTCCGAGACGACCGCCTTGGTGAGCTTCAGCTCCGGGTGGCGCTTGATGAGGTCGGCGGCGAGCTTGTCGGTCTCGCGGGAGGCGGTGCCGTTGCCGATGGCGATGAGGTCGACGTTGTGGGCGGCCGAGAGCCGGGCGAGGGACGCGATGGACTCGTCCCACTTGTTGCGCGGAACGTGCGGGTAGATCGTGTCGGTGGCCACGACCTTGCCGGTGGCGTCCACGACGGCGACCTTCACGCCCGTACGGAAACCGGGGTCCAGCCCCATGGTGGCGCGGGTGCCGGCCGGGGCGGCGAGCAGCAGGTCGCGCAGGTTGGTGGCGAAGACCCGCACCGCCTCGTCCTCGGCCTGCTGGCGCAGCTGCACGCGCAGGTCGATGCCGAGCCGGACCAGGAAGCGGGTGCGCCAGGCCCAGCGCACGGTGTCGGCCAGCCACTTGTCACCGGGGCGGCCCCGGTCCGTGATGCCGAAGTTGTGCGCGATGCTGCGCTCGAAGCTCGACGGCCCCTCGACCGGCTCCTCGGGCTCCAGGGTGAGGTCGAGGACCTCCTCCTTCTCGCCGCGCAGCATCGCCAGTACGCGGTGGGAGGGGAGCTTGGTGAAGGGCTCGGCGAAGTCGAAGTAGTCGGCGAATTTCGCGCCGTCCTCCTCCCTGCCCTCACGGACCTTGGCGACCACCCGGCCGCGCTCCCACATGCGCGTGCGCAGCGAGCCGACCAGGTCGGCGTCCTCGGAGAAGCGCTCGGTGAGGATGGCCCGGGCCCCGTCCAGGGCCGCCGCCGCGTCCTCGACGCCCTTGTCGGCGTCCACGTATCCCGCGGCCTCCGCCTGCGGGTCCAGTGACGGGTCGGCGAGCAGCCGGTCGGCGAGCGGTTCCAGGCCCGCCTCGCGGGCGATCTGCGCCTTGGTGCGCCGCTTGGGCTTGAAGGGCAGGTAGATGTCCTCCAGCCGCGCCTTGGAGTCGGCGGCGAGGATCTGCGCCTTCAGGGCGTCGTCGAGCTTGCCCTGGGACTCGACCGACTCCAGGATCGCCGCCCGCCGCTCGTCGAGTTCGCGCAGATAGCGCAGCCGCTCCTCCAGCGTGCGCAGCTGCGCGTCGTCCAGCGTGCCCGTGGCCTCCTTGCGGTACCGCGCGATGAACGGCACCGTCGCACCGCCGTCGAGCAGCTCGACGGCCGAGCGCACCTGGCCTTCCCGTACTCCGAGCTCCTCGGCGATCCTGCGTTCGACCGACCCCTGAACAGACATCGTCACGATGTACTGACCTGCTTTCTCGCTGGACTACCCGTGCATTATCGCCGAGTGCCGCGAGGACGGGGGCAGCCCGGGCGGTCAGCCGAGCTTCTTCTCGAAGAAATGGTCCGCGTACGGATCGTCGTGATACGCCGGAATCTCCGCGTAGCCCAGCTTCGCGTAGAGCGCCCTGGCCTCCACCAGGTCCTTTCTCGTGTCCAGCCGCATCGCCACCGCGCCCAGCGCTTCGCGCGCCGCCTGCTCGGCCGCGGTCACCAGGGCCGGCCCGCCGCCGGTGCCGCGGGCGGAGCCCCGCACGAAGACCCGCTTCAGCTCCGCCGTGCCGGCGGCGGCGTCCATGACGCGGACGCCCGCGCACCCGGCGGGGGCTCCGTCGTAGTACCCGACCAGGAACAGCCCGGCGGGCGGGGCGAGACAGTCGCTGGGGAATTCCGCGAGGACGCCGTCGATCTCGGACGTGGTCGTCGGGCGGTCGTAGTAGCGGCCGACGATGTCCTCGAAGTACTGCCGGAGCAGATCCGCCGAGACGGGGTCCCCGACGGGCAGCGGGGCGACAAGCCAGCCCGCGGACGTTTGTGTTGATCCCTTCACAGCGCCATCGTGGCAGAGGCCGCCGTGGCTATCCTCCGAATATTCCTGAGCGGTTCCACGACACGGGGGCACGATGTCGCCTCGTCGTGCCCCCGGCGGCGGACCGGGCTGTCGCTGACCGGACTACCTCTGGCCGAAGTCGATGCCGCCGTGGATGTCGCGGGCCTGGATCACCGGGCCGTGGACGGTGGTGTTCCCGCCGGTGGTGTTGGTGACGCTGTCGTCGCGGGCTTCCAGCACGGCCGCGTGCTCCCGCTGCCAGTCGGCCAGTTCCGCGAGGAAGTCCGGATCCTCCCGCGCCCAGGCCAGCACGAGATCGCGAAGCGACACGGCAACGGCCTCAGCGGGTTCGCCGGGGGCCCGCACGGCCTCCACGACGGATTCCTCGGCCGGTGTGGCGTCCCGGCGGCCGAGCGCCCGGCGCACTGCCGCCACCAGGGACGACCACGCCTGGCGCCCCGCCTCCCCGCCTGCGGAGTTGGCTGCCGCGACGACTGCTGCGCCGATCGCACCGGCTGCGGCTGGGTCCATGAGGCCCACCGTAGGGGCGGCAACTGTGGTGTGTCCATGACGGGTTGGCACCTGCTAGGTTCCAGCGCCATGGCTGCCTGCGGGATGGGGACGGGGATGTTTCGGCGTGCGCGTGCGGTGTCGGTCGGGCTGTGCGCGGTGGCGCTCGCGGCGTTGAACGTCCTTCCGGCGCATGCGCATGCGCGATCAGGACCGGCGTGGGAGATCCGTGACACCGGCAGCACCGCCCGCTTTCGGGGCCTGTCGGCGGTGAGCCGCGGCACCGCGTGGGCGGCGGGCTCGGCGGGAACGGTGCTGCGCACGCTGGACGGCGGGCGCAGCTGGCAGGACGTGTCGCCGCCCGGCGCGGGCGACCTGCTGTTCCGCGACATCGAGGCGTTCGACGCGAGGCGGGCCGTGGTGCTGGCGATCGGCGAGGGCGAGGCCTCGCGGATCTTCCGGACCCAGGACGGCGGCGCGACCTGGACGGAGACCTTCCGCAACACCGACCCCAGGGCCTTCTACGACTGCGTCACCTTCTTCGACCCGGGGCACGGGCTGGCGGTGAGCGACCCGGTCGACGGCAAGTACCGCATCCTGTCCACCCGGGACGGCGGCCGCAGCTGGACGGTCCTGCCGTCGGAGGGCATGCCGGCCGCGCTCGACGGCGAGGCGTCCTTCGCGGCGAGCGGCCAGTGCCTGGTCAGCGCGGGCAGCCATGACGTATGGCTGGCGACCGGCGGCGGCGCCACCGCGCGCGTGCTGCATTCCGGCGACCGGGGCCTGACCTGGAGCGCCGCCGGCACTCCCGTTCCGGCGGGCGATCCGGCGAAGGGCGTCTTCGCCCTGGCCTTCCGCGACGGCGACCCGCGCCACGGCATCGCCGTCGGCGGCGACTACCGGGCCGACCAGGCCTCGCCCGACGCGGCCGCCGTCAGCCGGGACGGCGGGGCGACCTGGACCGCCTCGCCGCAGCCCCCTCAGGCGTACCGCTCGGGCGTCAGCTGGCTTGCGCAGTACCCGCACGGGCGCTCGGCCGCCATCGCGGTCGGGCCGACCGGCAGCGATCTGTCCACCGACGGCGGCCTCACCTGGCGGACCTTCGACACCGGCTCGTACGACACCGTCGACTGCGCCCCCGACGGCGGCTGCTGGGCCGCGGGCGAACTGGGCCGCGTCGCGCGGCTGGAATTCCCGCGCTAGACCGGCAACCTTTCCGACGTGACCGGCCACAGCCTCTCAGGAGGGGCCGACCACGAAGGAGAGCCGCACCATGAACGAGCAGGAGAGCACGCGCGAACCCCGCTTGCGCAGGCGCGCCTTACTGGCAGCGACCGCCGCGATCGGCGCGGGCGCGATGATCGAGGGGCCGCTCGCCGGCACCGCGTCCGCCGCGGCGTTCGGCTACGGCGACGACGGCACGAACTACGTCATCGACACCGGCGCGAGCCTGGTGTTCAAGGTCAGCCATGTCAACGGCGACCTGACCTCGCTGGTCTACAAGGGCACCGAATACCAGGGCTTCGACGGCAAGAACTCACACGTCGAGTCGGGCCTGGGCGCATCGACCGTCACCATCTCGCAGTCGGGGACGACGATCCTGGTCAAGGTCGTCCACGGGACGCTGATCCACTACTACGCGGCGCGCAGCGGCGAGAACAACGTCTATCTGTGGACCAACAAGGCGGACACCTCGGTCTCCGCCACCCGCTACATCGTCCGCGTCAAGCCGGGCCTGTTCCCCAACACCGATCCCGACGCCTGGGATTCGACCACCGACACCGTCATCGAGGCGGCGGACGTCTTCGTCAAGCCCGACGGCACGACCCGCTCCAAGCACTACTCCGGGCTCCGGGTCATGGACTACGACTACATCGGCTGGAGCACCGGCTCGGTCGGCCTGTGGATGGTCCGCAGCAACCACGAGAAGGCCTCCGGCGGGCCGTTCTACCGCTCGCTGCTGCGCCATCGCAACGACGGCGGGGGCGGCCTGTACGAGATCCTCTACTACGGCGAGAACCAGACCGAGGCCCAGCGATTCGGCCTGCAGGGCCCGTACGCCATCGCATTCACCGACGGCGGCGCGCCCGCCTCCGCGCTCTACGCCAGGAACATCGACACCTCGTGGGCGGACTCCCTCGGCCTCACCGGCTGGACCGGCGCCAGCGGCCGGGGCAGGGTCGCGGGCGTCGGCATCTCGGGGCGCGACAGCGCGTATCCGTACACGGTCGGGCTGGCCAACGCCGACGCGCAGTTCTGGGGGGCGGCCGACGCGGGCACCGGCTACTTCTCCATCCCCAAGGTGCTGCCCGGCACCTACACCCTCACGGTCTTCAAGGGCGAGCTGGGGGTGTACACCAGCAGTGTCACGGTGACGGCGGGGGCGACCACCGTCCTCAACACGATCGCCGTCGTGAACGACCCGGCCACCGCCTCGGCGATCTGGCGGATCGGCGACTGGAACGGCACCCCCGCCGGGTTCAAGAACGCGGGCCTGATGACCTACGCGCACCCCTCCGACGTCCGGGCGAGCGCCTGGACCGGCGACTTCACCGTCGGCTCGTCGTCCGCGGGCAGCTTCCCCGCCTACATCTGGAAGGACGTCAACAACGGGCTTGCGGTCTACTTCAAACTCACCGCCGCGCAGGCGGCCGCCGCGCACGTCCTGCGCATCGGCATCAGCACCAACTACATCAACGGCCGCCCCCAGGTGACCGTCAACGGCTGGACCTCGTCCGTCCCCTCCCCGCCGACGGAACCGAGCACGCGCACGCTCACGGTGGGCTCCTACCGGGGCAACAACGTGACGTTCACGTACTCGGTCCCCGCGAGCGCGTGGCTGACGGACACGAGTCAGTACAACGTGCTCCGGATCTATGTCGCGAGCGGATCCTCCGGGACCGCGTATCTCAGTCCCGGAGTCTCCGTCGACGCGATCGATCTGCTCGCCTAGGCCTGCTGCTGCCGGCGGCGCGAGGGCCGGGCGAAGTTGTACCCGGCCACGCCCGCCAGGGCGCCGAGCACTCCCCCGGCCACGGTCCAGATCCAGCGGTCGGACCACCAGCCGGGGGACCAGCCGCCGTCCGGCGCGGCCAGCGAGTCGGGCGCCTCGGAGGCGCTCGCGGACGGGGTCGCGGTGGTCTCCGTGCTCGGGTCGAGCGTGGCGCCCGCCTGCTCGACCGGGGTGAGCGGGGCGGCCAGTTCGCCGTCGGCCGCCTTGGAGCCGCCCGCGTCGGCGGCGGTGGCCAGGATCTCGGCGCTCGCGGGGAGGCCGAGGTCCTGGTCGGGGAGGTCGGTGACCGTCAGGCGCACGTAATACGCCCCGGGCAGCGGGTCGTTGGCCCAGGCCTCGGACCACGGCCGTACGGTGCGCAGCCTGCAGCGCAGCTCGACGGTGGTGGCCTCCACCGCCGCCGTGCGCGACGGGTGGCCGGCGGCGCAGGCCTGGCGGCGCCGCAGTCCGTCGTAGACGTCGAGCCGCCAGGTGGCGGAGCCGTGCCGGGACGAGGACTCGGGCAGGGTGACGGTCGCCTTGACGGTGACGTTCTGGCCGGCGGCGGCCGGGACCATCCAGTACAGGTAGTCGCCGGTGGACGCGGTGGCGGTGGCCGCCTGCCCCTGCTGGATGGCCGTGGCAGTACGGAAGTTCGTCCCTGCCTCGGTGGGCGCGGCGGCGGTGCCGCTGGGGCTCGGGCTGGGGCTCGCGGTGTCGTCGGCGAGGGCCGGTCCCGCGCAGCTCAGCACAGCGGCTCCGGCTGCGAGGACGGCGGCCGTCAGGCGAGAGGTCGTACGCATCAGTTGGTCCTCCAGACGGCGACGCGGATGCGGGACAGCCAGCCCCACAGCAGTCCGGCGAGCAGACCGGTGACGGTGAGGACGGCGAGCAGGATCCAGCCGCGGCCGAGCCCGAACGAGGCCACGTCGGAGGCGTCGTCGGGGGCGGACACGAGGCCGACGGTCAGCTCGACCGGCAGGCCGGGGGTGGTCTTGACGGAGGCCGGGGCGGAGAAGGAGTTGCTGACCTCCAGGCAGACGATGTGCGAGGCCGGGGTGTCGGCGTCGTCCTGCTCGGCGAAGCCGTAGCGCAGCCCGGCCGAGATCACGTCGGTGCGCCCGCTGTCCGCGTCGCTGCCGCGCACGAGTTCGCGGTCGCCGGTGACGGCCCGCAGCAGCACCCCGTAGTCGTTGTTGACGGCCCGGTCGGCGCCGACGCTGACCGAGGCGCGCAGTTCCTGTCCGTCGGCGACGTTGAGGCGGTACCAGCGGTGCTCGGCGAACTTCTCGCGGTCGCTGTAGACGCCCGCGCCGATCAGCGGGGCCGTGGAGCAGCTCGCGGAGCCGTCGACGGCGGTCGGGGTCACGGCGGGGGCGTCGGCCGCCCGGTCGATCAGCTGCTTGGTGCGGTCGGCGAGCTGGTCCTTGTGGGACACGGAGGTGTAGGTGCCGCCGGTGGCCTCGGCGATGCAGGTGAGCTGCTCGCGCATCTTGTCGCTGGAGGCCAGGCCCAGGGTGTCGATGACCAGGCTGGTGCCGGAGGCGGCCAGTTCACGGGCCACCGCGCAGGGGTCCAGCGGGGCGCAGGTGTCCTCTCCGTCGGTGATGAGGACGATCCGGCGGGTGGCGTCGCCGCCCGCCAGGTCCTTGCCGGCGGCCTGCAGCGCGGGGCCGATGGGCGTCCAGCCCGTGGGAGACAGGGTGGCGACGGCGGTCTTGGCCTCGGTGCGGTCCAACTGGCCGACAGGGTAGAGCTGTTCGGTGTCCTTGCAGCCCTCGGTCTTGCTCTTGCCCGGGTAGTTGGCGCCGAGGGTGCGGATCCCGAGACGTACGTCGTCGGGCACGGCGTCCAGGACCTCGTTGAAGGCCTGCTTGGCGGCCGACATCCGGGACTGTCCGTCGATGTCGGTGGCGCGCATCGAGCCGCTGACGTCCAGCACCAGCTCGACCTTGGGGGATTCCGCCTGTGTCTCGTCCGCTATCGCCGCAGCCGGGAAGAGCCCGGCCGCCAGCGTGGCGGACAAGGCGCACAGGCCCGCCGCCAGCCGTTTTCTGAAGATCATTGCCGGATCCTATGGGATCACGGGCCCCGCCCCGGACCATGCTATTGGGGCTGGTCCACCGGTCCCAACTCGGCCCACACCACGCGCCCGCGGCCGCCCTCCCCCGCCAGCACGCCCCAGGCCCTGGACAGCACGCTGACCAGCAGCAGTCCGCGGCCGCACTCCTCGTCGAGCCCTGCCACCCGGGGCTGAGGAACCGTCAGTCCCGTTCCCCCGTCGGTGACTTCGATGCGCAGCAGCCCCTCGCAGATCCGGACCGCGCAGCCTATCTTCTCGCTGTCGCCGTAGCGCAGGGCGTTGGTGAAGAGTTCGGACACGATCAGCCCGGCGTCATCGGACAGCTCGTCGTCCACACCCCACTCCCACAGCCGTGCCTGGACGCGCCGTCGCGCCTCGGCGACCGCGGCGCCCTGCGCGGTCAGGCGGAACGCGTCATGGGAGGAAGCCACTCCGCTACTATGCGCGGCGTGCCGAACGGATGGCAAGATGCGATCTGCAATTTACAGAATCGTATGCGCAGGATGCGATCCGTACTCACGTCATGACAGACTGCAAGCGGGACCAGGGCAGTTGAAGGAGTGGGTCGTGAACGATGCGCGTCCGGCGAACGCCGCGCCGACCGTCCTCAGAGTAGTGCTCGGCAGGCGTCTGCAGGATCTCCGTGAGAAAGCCGGACTCTCCTACGAGGAGGCCGCGCGCGCCCTCGATGTCACCCACGCCACGATCCGCCGCATGGAGAAGGCCGAAGTGGGCCTGCGGCTGCCGTACGTAGAGAAACTGCTGCAGACCTACGGCGTCACCGAGCCCTTCGAGATCGAGAAGTTCCTCGACCTGACCAAGGACGCCAACCGCCCCGGCTGGTGGCACCGTTTCCGCGATGTCCTCCCCGAGTGGTTCAGCGCCTTCGTCAGCCTGGAGGGCTCCGCCGAGCTGATCCGGGCCTATGAGCCGCACTACGTGCCCGGGCTGCTGCAGACCGACGACTACGCCCAGGCCGTGCTGCGCGCGGGCCGTCCCGGCGCCACGCAGGAGGAGATCGACCGCTCGGTCGCCCTGCGCAGGGAGCGTCAGGCACTGCTGACCCGCGAGGAGCCGCCCATGCTGTGGGTGGTGATGGACGAGACGGTCCTGCGCCGCCCGATCGGCGGGCCGGGCGTCATGCGCGCCCAGATCGAGCGGCTGATCGAGGCCTGCGAGATGCCGCAGGTACGGCTGCAGGTGCTGCCCTTCGCGTCGGGCCCGCACCCGGCGATGTACGGCCCGTTCCACGTCTTCCGCTTCGAGCATCCCGAACTGCCGGACGTCGTCTACGTCGAGAGCCTGGTAGGCGCCATCTACCTCGACGACCGCAACGACGTGTCGACCTTCCGTGAGGCCCTGGACCGGATGAGCGCCCAGGCCCCGTCGACGAACCGGACGAAGGACTTCCTCAACGCCCGGCGCCGGGAGCTCTGAGACCTCACAGGTAGTGGAACCCCGGCCGGGGGTGCATCAGGAAGCCGTGATGCGAGATGTTCCACGCGTAGGCCCCCGCCATCGCGAAGACCACCCGGTCCCCCGCCCGCAGCCGCGCGACCCGCGCATGCCGTGCCAGCAGGTCCTTGGGCGTGCACAGCTGTCCGGCCAGGGTGATCCGCGCGTCGCGCACGCCGGGCCGGGGCCACGGGTGCGGCCAGTGCTCGGTGGGCAGTACGGCGAAGGGCTGGTCGTGCTGCTTGGCCGCCGGGGTGCGCAGGTGGTGGGTGCCGCCGCGCAGCACGGCGAAGTCCTCGCCATGGCTGCGCTTCACGTCCAGCACCTCGGTCGCGTACCAGCCGCAGTACGCCGTCAGGGCCCGGCCCGGCTCGATGCGCAGGGTCAGGCCCGGGCGCCGGTCCAGGATCCCGGCCAGGCCGGCGCCGAAGGCCGCCCAGTCGAAGCGGGCGGCCGGGTCGGCGTAGTCGACGGCCATGCCGCCGCCCACGTTGACCTCGGGCAGCGGGATCCGGTGCCGCTCGGACAGGCCGGCCGCCCAGTCCGCGATCTGCCCGGCCACCGCCAGCTGGGCGGCCGCGTCAAGGCCGCTGGCGAGGTGGGCGTGGATGCCCCGCAGGCGCAGGCTCGCGCGGTCCGGGCCGTCGAGCACGCGCAGGCAGCCGCCGATGTCCGCCGGGTCGATGCCGAACGGGGTCGGGCGTCCGCCCATCGCCAGGGCGACGCCGTCCAGCGCCTCCGGGGCGACCGGGAGGTTCACCCGCAGCAGCACGTCCACGGTCCGCTCCGGGGCGTGCCGGGCGGCGAGCGCGCCCAGCAGCCGCAGCTCGTGCTCGCTCTCCACGTGGAAGAGCTCCACACCCAGCCGCAGCGCCGTGGCGATCTCGGCGGGTGTCTTGCCCGGCGCGCCGAAGGCCAGCGGCGCGCCGGGAACGGCGGCACGCGCATGGGCCAGTTCGCCGCCCGAGGAGACCTCGAAGCCGGTGACGATGCCGCTCAGCGCCGCCAGGACCGGCGCCTCGGGGTTGGCCTTGGCCGCGTAGTAGAGCTCGACGCGCGCGGGCAGCGCGGCCCGTACGGAGGCGGCATGCGCGCGCAGCGCGGCGAGGTCGTAGAGGTAGGCGGGCAGGTCGTCGGCGGTGAGCCCGGCGACGCGGTCGCGGACCGGGGCGGTGATCACGCGTCCTCCCAGGACAGCGGCGAGGGGATGGGGACGTAGCCGCTGCTGCGGTCGGCCTGGCGCCGCCAGCGGGTGAGGAGGTTGGCCTTGGCGGGCAGCGGGGCGCCGTCGAGCAGTGCGCGCAGGGCGGGCGGGCAGCCGTTCTCGGCGGCGTACTCGCGCAGGGTCCGGTGGACCCGGCCCCACAGGGTGGGTTCGAGGTGCGGGTGCAGGTCGGCGATGGCCGCGGCCAGCTCGGCCAGGTGGTTGACGAACAGGCAGTACACCACCCGGTCCCAGCCGCGCCGGGCGTCGTAGGTCATCGGCCGGGCCACGTCGGCGGGCAGCGACGCGAGCAGCCCGGCATGGCGCTCGGGCAGCAGCTTGGCGCCCTCCAGGTCGCGGAAGAGCACCCGGACCGGGAAGCCGTCGGTGTCCACGCCGATCAGCACATTCTGCAGATGGGGTTCGAGCACCACCCCGTGGTCGAAGTACGCCGCCAGCACCGGTGGCACCACCAGCCGCAGATACGCCGACCACCACTGAAGGGCGGCCTGCGGCCCGGCGCCCTCCAGCAGCCGTGAGATGTGCGCGGAGCAGGTCGGGTACTCGTCGGCGACCGCGGCGGCCAGCAGCGGCGTCACCCCCGCCGGGAGGTGGCGGGCGGGGCCCTCGCGGACGATCACCCCCAGGCCTTCGAGCAGGTCGTTGCCGAGCCCGGCGCTGCGGTAGGCCGGTTCGCGCAGCACGGCATGGCCGGGGAAGCGCCCGGCGAGCCGCTCCAGGACCGGTGCCAGGGCCCGGGTGAGGGCGACGGCGCCGGTCAGTTCGTACGCGGCGTTCTTGCGCAGGCAGTTGGTGATGCGGACGTTGAGGCTGAACTTGAGGAACATGCCGTCCCCGTACAGCGTGCGCACCGACGAGGTGGGCGTGTAGAGCGCGCCGCCGGTGCCGAGGTCGAGGATGTCCCCGGCCGCGAGTGCGGCGCGCAGCCGGGGGTGTCCGCTCAGCAGTTCGTACTGCCAGGGGTGGGCGGGCAGCAGCCGGTATCCGTCGGGCACGGGGCGAAGCCGGTCGAGCGCGTCCGGCGCCCAGGGCTCGGAGCTGTCCTGCGCGAGCAGCCCGGCCCGCACGGCGAGATGGCGGAGCGGGAAGGCGGCGCGGGCCTCGGGCGCGTACGCGGTCCAGGCGTCCCGGCCGCCGGTGCGGGCCTTGGGGGTCGGGTGGAAGCGGTGGCCGAAGACCAGGGCCTGCTCGGACTCCAGGTAGCCGTCGTCCGGTGGCGCCGCGGGCCGGTCGAGGGCGGCCTCGACGCCCTCGTGACTGGAGGCGAGCTGCTCAAGGAACTCGTCGTTGGCGACACCGGTGCGCGCGGTCAGTTCGGCGTGCACGCGCATCGCGAGCCGTTCCCGGCCCAGCTCGGTCCAGCCGCCGTGCCGCTCCTCGAACACCGGCCCGGTGAAGCGGTGGGCCCCGGTCAGGGAGGTGCGGCGCAGGGCGACGCGCAGCAGCGTCCCGGTCGCGGGCAGCCGCAGCAGCAGGTGCCCGCCGGTGACGGCGGTGCGGTGTTCGGGCCCGCACACCTCGCGCAGCAGGCAGTTGAGGAGGGTGTGGGCGACGGCGTGGCCCGCGGTGGGGAGCCCGGTGGGCGCTGTGGTGCTCATGCCCGCGCCCCCTGTGGGAGCCGCAGATAGTTGGGCCCGGTGGTGTAGTGCTTGTTGATGTCCGACGCGCCCGATCGCTCCTTGGTGAGCAGCGTGCCCGCCGTGACCATCGCCTTGACGGGCAGGCGCTCGGCCTCCAGGACACGCGCGCGCAGCCCCGCGCCGGCCAGGACGCCGATGCGGTCGCGTACCAGGGCGAGGAGCCGCTCGCGGTGCTCGGGCAGGGCGAAGGCGAAGGCTCCCGCGCACAGGTGCACGGTGATGGTGGTGAACAGGTCGGCGAGCGGTCCGTCCGAGTCGGTGAAGGTGCGCGGGTCGGCGTAGTCCGGGACCTGGCCGAGGGTGTCCTTCAGTCGGCGCGCGTTGATGCGGGGGCCGTCGTTGTCCTTGAGGAGCAGGCGCGCACGGGTCCGGCCCGCCGGGCGGTCCAGTACCAGCGAGATGTTCTGCTGGTGCGATTCCAGGGCGATGCCGTAGGCGAACAGGGTGGTCTGCCAGTCGATGAGCGGCGTCAGCCAGTCGTCGAACAGGGCGGGTACGTCGCCGCCGTAGAAGCGGTCCGCGAGCCGGTCGAGCACGCGCCGGCCGTCCGGTCCTTCGGCGAGCAGCGCCGCCAGGGGCACGATGACGGCGTCGTCCAGGCCCGGCGGAAGGCGGCGGCAGAGCACGGCGAGGAGTTCGTGGCCGGCGTGCAGATGGAGCTGTTCGTCGGCGTGCAGGATGCGGCCGGCGAAGCGCGGTTCGCGGTCGATGACGCTCTGCAGGAGCCGCTGGGTGGTGGCTCCGTCCTCCAGCACGCCCGCCTTGATGGTGCGCCGGTTGCGCAGGCCGAGGGTGGCGGTGGACAGCGGGAGCTTGAGGTGCAGCGACGGGTCACCGGCGACGGCGACGGTGCGCATCGACAGGGTCGGTACGGCGGTGAGCCGGGCGGGTCCGGCGCGGACGGCCCGTTCGGGGAGATGGCCGAGGGCCAGCGGGTGGACGGGCAGGGCGAGGTGGCTGCCGTCCAGCTCCGGCAGGCCGAGGGCGCCGAGGGTGGGCCACCAGCTGGGGAGGCCGGGGACGGTGCGCGGGGTGAGGTCGGCCAGGGGCACGGCTGCCCAGCGCAGTTCGAACGACGGGTGGAATTCCGGTGCGTGGCCCTGCAGTTCGGCCTCGCCGAGCCCGGCCCGGCCGCGCGATGCGGGGTAGACGGGGTGGTCCTGATAGGCCGCGAGCGTGTCGAAGGCCAGTGACGCGGCATGGCCGGTCCAGTCCGCGGGGTCGTCGCCGTACGTGTGCGCCAGCCGGTCGCGTACCGGCCCTGCGGCTTCGGCCTGCATGCGCATGCAGGCCAGCGCCCGGCGGCACTCGGCTGCGAAGTCCGCGTAGCCGTCCCGGTCCTCGGGCGCGGCGAGTTCCGCGAGGGCGCCGAGGACGCGGTCGAGACCGGCGATCAGGGCGCCGTCCGGCTCGCGTTCCAGGAACGGGAGCCGGGCGGCGTACTCGCACTGGAAGCCGTCCTCGGCGACCGGCAGCAGCAGCGCCCCGCCGGTGGGCCGGGACAGCCGCAGCCAGAGGCCGTCGGGGCGGCGCAGGGGTGCGCTGCGGGTGCGCAGGCCCGCGGCGTCCTCCCGGAGCAGGGCGCTGAGCACGCGCAGGAGCAGCTGTTCCTCGGCGGTCGTCGTCACGGTGTGATCTCCCAGTGCTGGGCCGCGATGAAGTTCGCTACGGCTCGGTTGACGCGTTCCTGGTCGGTTCCGGTGGCGCGGACCACACCGAGGAAGTCCCGGTTGGTGCGGTGGAGCTCGTGCCGCTCGCCGATGTCGCGCAGCGGTCGGTACGTCAGACGGACATCGCCGATGCGGAGTTCCTGTGCTCCGGGCGCGGCGGTCAGGGTCCCGGGGCGGTCGGCCAGGGGGTAGTCGAGCCGGGCACGGCCGTCGGTGCGCGCTCCGAGGTCCGCAGGGAGCGGCTCGCCCAGGTGCGCGCGCAGGACGGTTTCGAAGTACGGAATGCCGAGGAGCTCGGCGAGCAGCAGGTCGCACTGGTCGCCGATGGCCCGGTAGTTGACCTCGATGAGGCGCGGGCGGCCGTCGGCCTGGAGGACGAATTCGGTGTGGCAGGCGCCGAGGCCCACCCCCAGGGCCTTGAGCCGGTCCAGCAGCGCGCCGGTCACACCGGGGTCGTGGGCGGGCACGAAGTCCAGCCGCTCCTCGATGAAGTACGGCGGGTCCGACAGCTCGGTGCGGAAGCCGCCGAGGACGTGCAGCAGGTCGCCGTCGCCGATGGTCTCCAGGGTGTGGAGCTCCCCTTCGAGGAACTCCTCGACGACCAGGGCGGCTCCGGGCCGGCGGGCGCGTATCCCGGCGCAGTGCCGCAGCAGTTCGGCGGTGTCCGCCACCAGCACGACATCCTCGCTGGCCACGCCCTCGCGGGGCTTGACCACCACCGGCCAGGGCACGTCCCGCGCGGCCAGGGCGGCGGGGTCCTGGTCCGGGGCGAGTTCGGCGGACCACACGGCGTCCGCGCCGGCGGCGGCGAGGTGGCGGCGCATCTGCGCCTTGTTCTTCGTGCGCAGCGCGGCTCTCCAGTCCTTGGCGGGCAGGCCGAAGTAGCCGGCCGCCAGGGCGGTCTGGGTCTGGAGGTGGTCGCTGTTGGAGAAGACCGCGTCCGGGGCGTGGTGCCGGGAGATCCGGCCGATCACCTCCCGGAAGTCCCGGACCTCGCACTCCAGGACCTCGACTTGCGGTCCCTGCGCCTCGTACGCCCGCCGGTGGGCGGCTGCGTAGCCGGGCTCGGTCAGGACGGTGACATCGAGGCCGAGCCGGACGGCGGCCGGGAGGAAGCCCTCGGTGACCGAGTCGGTGGGGTTCAGCGCGATGACATACAGGCGCCTGTGGGGGTTTGGCACGAGATCAACTTAGGGTTGCCATACCTTGCAGTGTCAAGTTGCTTCCTCCGGGCATGCATATAAGGTTAGCCTCACCTTAACCACCTGCTGATTCAGGCGAGTTGATCGGAGCACCATGCTCGCTGTGCCCACCCCGGCCGCCGATGCCTACCGGCGACTCGCCGGACTGTGCGACGCCATGGCCGTGGAGGTCATGGACGACAGGCACCCCGCCGACACCTTCGGCACCTTCGGCGGGACATGGTGGGACGCCACCGAGCTGGCCACCCGGCCCGAGGCGCTGCGCGCCGCCGTCGACGGCGAGGCCGCCCGGATCCTGGCCGAACACGGCCACGCCCCGCGCCGCCACGTGGCCGCCTCGCGCGTG
>Ga0307517_10004043_pt1 | contig 22677 bp, 15 predicted proteins | sample 23_EM_MG_FD_194515 | JGI IMG/M metagenome (GOLD analysis project Ga0307517, IMG submission 194515) | Populus trichocarpa ectomycorrhiza microbial communities from riparian zone in the Pacific Northwest, United States - 23_EM | ecosystem: Host-associated > Plants > Roots > Unclassified | place... | reverse complement strand
TGATGTCCCTACCGCCGAAGGACCGGATCAGGCTATTTCTAATAATTACCGGCCGGCTACCTCTCTCCCATCCCGGACGCCTTTAAGCCCCTCCCCTTCCGGCAGCTATCCGTCCGGGTTAGCACCCCTGGAGCAGGCGGCCCGGAGCAGCAGGGATACCGTCACGGAAGGCAGGGAAGATGACAGGTCCTTCCTACCGGAAAAAAAAGAGTTGCGAAAAGAGGAAAGGACTTTTCCCTGGAAAAATGATCAACCCGTGACTTCCGAGCCTTTGGCCGTCCTCCCTTCTTTTCCCGGCCAGGCATCCAGGGAAAGCAATAAGGGGGATGAACATCCCGAAGGACCAAAGAAGGAAGCGTCTTCGCCTGCCGTCATGGCTTCGGGGCTGCTGCCCCATGAAATGGCCTGGTTGCAGGACATCAAGAACAGGGTGTTATCGGAAAAGACCCAACAAGGGCATCTCCCCGAAGCCGCGCCCACCATCAAGGTCACGATCGGCCGCATAGAAGTGAAGGCTGTGCAGCCTCCGGCGCCTGTCGTTCGGGAACGGCCCGGTCCGCCTAAACCACTGCTTTCCCTGGATGAATTCCTGAAAACGAAAAAAAATCCCGCTTCATGAGCACGGCCCTGGCTATCGCATCCGTCAGCATGGTCCTGAAAGACCTGTTGAACAACGGTATTATCGACCGGGATATCAACGCCATCCTCAATGTGGATGTGAAGGTGACGGCGCTTTCCCCGGACCGCGTGGATACGTCCGTGACAGGCGAACAAAGCCAGCTGAACTTATTCATGTATATGGCCACCCCTAACCAGGGCTGGCGCAACGAAGGCCTGCCTTCCCTGAATGCGGGGGGCGACCGGATCAGCAATCCCTACCTGGCGTTGGACCTGCATTACCTGCTCTCGGCCTACAGTCCCAATGAGCTGCATCCCGAGATCCTGCTGGGATATGCGATGCAATTGCTCTTCGAGACGCCCGTGCTGCCGAGGGAAGCCATCCGCAATTCACTGGGCGGTCCGAATATAGGCGGCGGCGGCCTGCCGGCCAGCCTCCGAGCCCTTTCCACTTCCGGCCTGGCCGACCAGGTGGAGATGATCAAACTCATCCAGCAGCCCCTGAGCACCGAAGAGATGTCCAAACTGTGGACGGCCTTTCAAACCAAGTATCGTCCTACAACGGCCTACAAGGCTACAGTAGTCCTGATAGAGAGCACCAAATCCTTCCGTTCACCGCTGCCCGTGCAGAAGAGAAAGATCTACGTCAACCCTTTTCAGCATCCCGTCATCGACAATATACAGTCCCAGGCAAGCGCCGTCGCCCCGGTGGTCGCCAATCAAAAAATTTTCCCGGGCTTCCGGCTGGTGCTGAACGGCAGCCAGCTGAACGCCGGGGATGTACAGGTGAGCATCGGCGGTATATTGATGAAACCGGCCATCGCCGACACCGGCAACGCGCGCATCACGGTGACCCTGCCGGCCGGGATCAAGGCCGGGGTCAACCCTGTCCAGATCGTTCAGTCCCTGTTGCTGGGAGAGCCCGCCGAAGCACATACCGGCGTCAGCTCGAACGCGGAGGCATTCGTCCTCAGCCCTATCCTGAAGAACAGTGAGGTCCTCAACCCGCAGGGCGCAGGTGACGCCTTGCGCTCCGCCGATATCCACCTGACCGTGGACCCGGCCATCGCCCCGGGGCAGGAAGTGATCTTGTTACTGAACGAGGAGGTGACCAATCCCGTGACCAAGCCTCCCCTCTCCTATAGTTTTGCGGCGCCGCCGCCACCGAGCCCGCCGCCGGCGCCTTCACCCGATATTACCATCCCCGTCACCGGGGTCCGCAAAGGGAATTACCTGGTCCGCCTGCGCATAGACGGCGCCGAAAGTCCGCTCAGCAACGATGCCGGGGGGCAGCCCAATGACCTGGTGATCACCATACCCTGAACCCTACCTATATAAATCTATTATGAACGGATCTACGATAGAGCAATGGCAGGAGGACAACCAGCGCTACCTGATGCGGTGCATCCGGGAAGTGCAGCAGGAGCTGGAGCGTTATCGTCCGCCCGGCGCAAACGAAGAACGCGCGCAGGGCGTTGAGAAGGATCGGCCCGATCTTCCTGTGCAGGACGATCGGATGCTGGATGGGACAGATGATGCCGGAGGGGCGCCCGACTATGCGCTGGATACCCTCGTTAATTTATTCGGGCTATCGGGCTTCGAACGGCGGATCCTCCTGCTCTGCGCGGGGATCGAACTGGATGCGCGTATCGGCCAGCTGGTTGCCGGGTTACAGGGGGGCAGCCTGCGGATGCTGCCTACGTTCAGCTTGGCCCTGACCGTTTTTGCGGATGCCCATTGGAGCGCTTTATCTCCCCATGCGCCCCTGCGGTTCTGGAAGTTGGTGGAGCCCGTGGAATCTTCCGCCAATCAACTGATCACTACGCAACCCTTGAAAATAGACGAGAATATCCTCTTCTATCTTACGGGTGTACACTACCAGGATGCAAGGCTGGGAGACCTGGTGTATCCCGCGTCGCCGGAAACCTGGCTGGCGCCTTCCCAGCGTCAGTCCGCGGAAACGATGTTGCAGGCTTTCAGCCGGCGTGTGAACGGCATGGCGGCACCGTTGCCGGCCATGCAATTGCAGGGGGATGCCCAGGCGGATAAAATGGCCGTCGCGTCTTATACCTGTGAACGGAGCGGCCTGCATCTCTATACGCTATCGGCGATGTCCGTGCCTCATTCCAATGCCGCCATCTCCGAATGGACCCGCATCTGGAACCGGCAGGCGGCCCTTCATGGCTGCGCGCTCTACCTGGATAGTTCCGGCGCGGAGAATGGCGACCGGGCCCGGACGTCCGAGCTATCTCATTTTATAGAAAATATCCAGGGATGGATCTTCATAGGCGCCGATCAATGGTCGCCTCTTTTAAAAAGGCCGAAGCTATCCCTCGCAATCAGCAAGCCCGGCTACGGCGAGCAGGTAATGTTGTGGAAGGCCGGTCTGGGATTGGAAGCATCCGCAACGGCGGCGGGGAACGGAGCCAGCAGTGAAATGGAGAAGGAATTGGAGAAGCTGGTGTCCCAGTTCAATTTAAGCGCCTGTGTTATCCGGTCGGTGTGCAGGGAGTTGAGAGAGGCGCAGGGGACGGCTGGGACGCAGGAGATGGCTGCGACGCAGGGGATGCCGCAGGAGCAGGAAATGACAGATAGCCGGGCTGGAAGGGATGTGCCGGAAAGTCCCGCCGTCCTGATGAAGCGGGTATGGAAGGCCTGTTGTGTCGCTACGCGACCGCAAGTGGATGACCTGATCCAGCGGATAGAGCCGGTGGCCGGCTGGGAGGATATCGTACTTCCCCAGGAGCAACTGGAGATCCTGAAAGAGTTGGCCGCACAGGTAAAGCAGCGGTCGAGGGTCTATGGTGAATGGGGCTTCGCTGCCGTCAGCTCGCGGGGCCTTGGCATCAGCGCTTTATTCACGGGAGACAGCGGCACCGGCAAGACCATGGCTTCCGAGGTCCTGGCCAACGAGCTACAACTCGACCTGTACCGTGTCGACCTCAGCCAGGTCGTCAACAAATATATCGGCGAGACCGAAAAGAACCTGAAGCGTATATTCGACGCCGCCGAGGACGGGGGCGCCATCCTGCTCTTCGACGAAGCGGACGCACTATTCGGCAAACGCAGTGAAGTAAAGGATAGTCATGACCGTTATGGGAATATCGAAGTGAGCTACCTGTTGCAGCGCATGGAAGCCTATCGCGGGCTGGCCATCCTCACGACCAATCTGAAAAGCGCGCTGGACAAAGCTTTTTACCGCAGGATCCGGTTCATCGTGCAGTTCCCCTTCCCCGATGCACAGCTGCGTGCGTCCATCTGGAAGAAGGTGTTCCCCGCGGGCACGCCGACGCGGGGCCTGGATGCCGGCAAGCTGTCGCGGCTGAATATTCCCGGCGGCAATATCCGCAACATCGCCTTGAATGCGGCTTTTATTGCGGCCCATGAGGGCGGGGCGGTGGAGATGTCCCATATCTCCCGCGCCGTCAGGGGAGAATACAATAAGCTGGAAAAGCCTTTGAACACCTTAGAAACAGGAGGATTACTATGAACCCATCCATCGAACTGCATATCGAAGAACTAGTGCTCAACGGGCTGCCGGGCGGAGACGCGCAGCGTTTCAGTCAGGCACTGCAAGGACAACTCACCCTCCTGCTGCGGCAGCAAGGGCTGCCGTCCGGTCTCACAAGGGCTGTTGAATTGCCCGGGCTGCGGGTAGGAACGATCGACCTGGGCAGGCACCGGGGAGGGGAATCCCTCGGCAGGGAGGTAGCGGGCTCCGTCTATTCGGGGTTCAGGAATTTAAACAGGGGCCACCATGAGTAATAATCTTTCCACATTCCCCGGATCGCCTGCCCTCATCAAGGGCGGCATTGTGCTGATCGATCCCGACAGCTCGGCCATCCGGCGAATCATCGTTCTGCAATACAACCCCGACACTTTATCGAGGACATTGCAGGTGCAGGGCATCGGGGGCGGGAATTCCCACCGGTCGGAAGCCATGCGGTTAACGGGACCACCGGTAGAGACGATCAAGCTGGAGGCGGAGATCGACGCCACCGACCAGTTGGAGGTCGCAGACAAGACGACCGTGCAATCGGGTATCCTGTCGCAGCTGGCCGCACTGGAGACCATCATCTATCCATCCAGCAGCCAGCTGATCACCAACAATGCCCTTGCCCAAATGGGCACCCTGGAGATCGCGCCGATGGAAACGGCCCTGACGTTGTTCATCTGGAATAAGAACAGGATCCTTCCTGTGCGCATCACCGATTTCAGCATCACGGAAGAGGCTTTCGACGTACAGCTCAATCCTACGAGGGCGAAGGTCAGTCTCGGTCTGAGGGTCCTTACGATCGACGATCTCGACTTCAGCCATAAGGGCAGCAGCCTCTACCTGAGCTATCAGCAAAATAAGGAAAGGCTCGCCGGGCTCTTTGCCGGCGGCAACCTCAGCCAGCTCGGCATACAATCGATCCCGTAATAAAATTATACCCATCCATTATGAGCAGCATCGCCAACAATCCGCTACAGGCCCTTTTACAGCAAACAGGGCAGCTGACCAGCTATTTTTCCCCGGGCAGCCGGTACTATACGGTCGAAGTGGCGACCTATACGCCTCCCAACGGGAATGAAGTAAAATATGTCCGGCGCCGGTTCGTCCCCTCTGCCGGAGAATTCGTCCTGTTGCGGAAACACCGGGTGACGGAAGGTGAAAGGCTGGACAATATCGCCAATCAATACCTTGGCGACCCCTTGCAGTTCTGGCAGCTTAGCGACGCCAACAATGCATTGGACCCGGCCGAACTGACGGATCCTTCCGGCCGCGAACTGCGCATCACTTTACCAAGGGGTATCCCCGGCACTCCCAACCATGCTTAAAGGAATCTATCTCACGTTGATGATCGGGCCCGCGGTACCGGCAGTCGCGCCACAGGTGGTAGTGGATGCCCTGAGCGGCATCCAGGTGACCAGCAGCAAAGAGAGGAGCGGGTTCCAGCTAACGTTCAGCATCGCCAAGAATTCCCTGTTGCTGACCACGCTGCTGCCAGCCGGCTTCTTCGACCCTATCATCACGCGGGTGGTCATCATCGTGACCCTGAACGGCGTCCCCCAGGTGTTGATGGACGGGCTCGTCACTAACCAGGAGCTATCCCCTTCCAGCGAGCCCGGGCAATCCACTCTCGTCATCACGGGCGAGGACCTCAGTGTAGCGATGAGCCTCGTGGAAAAGATCGTCCCCTACCCCGGCGTGCCGGAAGTGGCCCAGATCTATGCCGCCCTGGCGCCTTATGCGGCCCTGGGCATCGTACCCCTCGTCATCCCGCCCATCATTCCGAAGATACCACAGGTGCAGGCTGGCTGGGACACGCAGCGTTCGACGGACCGGGACTTCATCAAATCGGTGGCCCGGCGGTGCGGATATATCTTCTTCGTGGAACCGGGTCCGTTACCGGGGCAAAGCATCGCCTATTTCGGTCCGGACACGAACCTTCCCATACCGCAGCCCGCCCTTTCCGTGAACATGGACGCCCTGACCAATGTCGATAACTTAAGCTTTTCCATGGACGGGCTGGCCAAAGAAATAGGCATTTTCAATATACTGGTCCCCGAGGGTGGCACGATCACCGTGCCCATTCCCGTACCTAATATCGATCCCTTCAAGCCTCCCATGGGGCTGCGGCCGACGCCGACCGCCAAAGTGACCTTCCCCAGCTCGTCGGCGGGACTAAGCCCGGATGCGGCCGCGCAGGCCATCCTGGGGTTCCTCCTGAATAACCGGCCGGCTGTCACGGTCAGCGGCTCCCTGGACGTCATGCGTTATAACGGCATCTTACGAGCGCGGTTGATGGTCGGCGTGAGGGGATCGGGCATCGCCTACGACGGCATGTATTATGTGGACAGCGTCACGCACAATATCAAGTCCGGCGAGTATAAGCAGAATTTCACCTTATCCAGGGATGGACTTATTTCTAACACGCCTATCGTTGTACCATGAGTGAAGCAGGAAAATACTGGGGAAAATACCGCGGGTCGGTGATCAGCAATATCGATCCTGAATTAAGAGGAAGAATGCTGGTCAGCGTACCGGATGTGCTGGCGCTGCTGCCTTCGACCTGGGCAGAGCCCTGTATCCCGCTGGCCGGGCCTCCGGGGCCGGGGATGGGAGCTTATTTCGTGCCGCCCATCGGGGCCGGCGTATGGGTGGAATTCGAATACGGCGATCCCAGCCGCCCCATCTGGGTAGGCTGCCGCTGGGGCCTGACCTCGACGGTGCCACCGCTGGCGCTGGCCGGCCTGCCGACCTCTCCCAATATCGTCCTGCAGACCCTGGGGCAGAATGCCGTGATCGTCAGCGATCTTCCCGGGCCCGTCGGGGGCATCATGTTGAAGAGCGCCACCGGCGCGGCCAGCCTGATCGTAAACGATACGGGCATCTATATCCAGAACGGCCAGGGGGCCAGCATCACCCTCATCGGCAGCAGCGTCATCGTCAACCAGGGCGCGCTGATGGTGACCTAAAAATTTCTACCATGCCAGGATTTTTATTACATGTCGGGGCCACCGTGCAGTGCGCGCATGCAGGCACGGCGCAGCCTACCGCCCCCAATCCCCGGGTGATGGTAAGCGGTCAGCCCGTCACTACGCAGCCGGCTCCTTATGCCATCGCCGCTTGTCCCTTTGCTACGCCCGGCGGTCCCATGCCCTGCGTTACCGCGCAATGGGTGACGGCGGCCACGCGCATCCTGGTAACGGGGCAGCCCGTATTGCTGATGGACAGCCAGGCGATCTGTGCGCCCAACGGAACGCCCGTGCTGATCGTAAACACTCAAACCCGGGTCACCGGCATCTGATTATGAATATTCAATTCCCCCTGCAGTTCGATCCCTCCGGCCGTACCGCCGCCAACGGGGACAATGACCATATCCGCGATATGATCTGGCAGGTGCTCTTCACCTCGCCCGGCGAACGGGTCAACCGTCCGACCTTCGGCAGCGGGCTGATGCAGCTGGTATTCCAGCCGAACAGCGACGCCTTGTCCAGCACCACGCAATTCCTTGTACAGGGGGCTTTGCAGCAGTGGCTAGGCGACCTGATCATCGTCAACGACGTACAGGTCAGTCACCAGGATTCCACCTTGCAGGTCACTGTGGCCTATACGGTGCGGGCCAGTCAACAATCTTTTTCAGCCTCCTTTTCCAATTAGTCAAATATATGATCTACTCCTGCTGTGATGCTTACCGCCGCAGTGCCGTGCAAGAAAGCCGGGACTTCAACGGAATAGATTTCCTGGAAGTCTCGGACAACCCGTCCGATCCTTACCAGGAACGTCAGACGGTGTTGTACGTCCATTTTCTGAAACCGATCGTACCCGGCAGCGTGGATGAAAAAAATATCGTCATTACGGGAGGAGAGCGCATACAACATATCCGCGTGCTGAGCGCAACGGTGGATTATCCGTCCAGTCCCTTATCTCCGCCGTCGCAGCCTTTGTCGCCCCCCGACGGGCCCAATGGCAGCAGGGTACTGGTGGTAAAAGTATCCGGGGCGGGTGATTTCTCCACTTATACCTTGCAGCTGATCACCGACGGAGAAGATCCTTCGGCGCCTCCGGGTTACGATGTCGTCCTGTCCGCCGTGGATTTCTCTTTCAAGGTATTATGCCCTACGGAGTTCGATTGCGCGCCTTCCTGTGACTGCGTGGAAGAGCCTTTACCGGCCCCGCCGATCAACTACCTCGCGAAGGACTATACCAGTTTCCGCCAGCTGATGCTGGACCGGATGGCCTTCCTTTCGCCGGAATGGCAGGAACGACATGCGGCGGACGAAGGGATCGCCCTCGTGGAATTACTGGCTTATGCCGCCGACTACCTCAGCTACCGACAGGATGCCATCGCCACGGAAGCTTACCTGGGCACGGCCCGCCGGCGCGTATCCGTGAAGCGTCATGTCCGTCTCGTGGACTATTATCTCCATGACGGCAGCAATGCGCGGGTATGGGTGCAGGTGAGACTAAAGGCGGGAGTGGGTAAGCTGACCCTGAAAAAAAGTAACCTTACGGATAGCAGTACGGTGACCCGCTTCCTCACGAAAGTGAGCGGGCTGGCGGCTCCGCAAAAGGCCGTACTCCGGCCGGACTCTCCCGAATACCAGCAGGCGCTGGACCAGGGAGCGCAGGTATTCGAACCCATGAAGGACACCGACCTCTACCCGGAACATAACGAAATTCATTTTTACACCTGGGGCAATCAGAATTGCTGTCTTCCGAAAGGCGCCACCAGCGCCAGCCTGCTGGGTCATTATGCCAATCTGCGCGCGGGTGATCTGCTGATCCTGAAAGAAGCGCTTGGACCCAGGACCGGGGCGCCGGAAGACGCCGACCCCCTTCATCGCCATGCCGTATGCCTGGTATCGGTGAACTATACTACAGACCTGTTATACACGGCGCCCGACCCGGCTCCCTATCCTGTCGAAGATCCTGCCAAACCCGGGATCCCCGTCACCGAGATCCAGTGGGCTGCCGTGGATGCCCTGCCCTTTCCCCTCTGTGTGTCTTCGCGGGAGGACACTGCCTACTATGATGCCGTCAGCATCGTGCTGGGCAATATCGTCCTGGCCGATCAGGGCCTAAGCGCCGTCGATACCACGAAAAGTTCACTGTACCCCGACCGGGTACCGGCGCCGGACCCCGCGCTCAAGCCCGTCGAAGAGGAATGCGACCGTTGTCATCCTGACAAGCCGCAGGCCAGGGCTTCCCGGTATTATCCCCTGCTGGCAGGAGGGCCGTTGACACAGGCGGCGCCCCTGGATGCTCTTAGTTCTGCTTACTCGGCGATGCGATGGACTCCCGGCAGCACTGTCCCGTCGATCAAGATCTTCGCGGATCCCTTGCCGGGAGAAGACGCCGGCATTGAATGGGAAGCCCGTAAAGATCTGCTGAGAAGCCTGCCCGGCGACCGGGAATTCGTCGTGGATACGGAGGACGACGGAACGGCTCACCTGCGTTTCGGGGATGGCATCAAGGGAGAAAGGCCCGGCGCCGGAACGAGGTTCAGGGCGGCCTACCGGACGGGCAATGGAAAGAGCGGAAATATCGGCGCCGGGGCGCTGGCTTATATATCGACCCATGACCCCGCCGTACTGGCCAGTATCCCTGATAGTGAGGTCATCTGCAATCCTATCGCCGCAAGAGGCGGAGCGGAGCCCGAGACGATCGAGCATGCCCGGCAGAATGCGCCGGCGGCCTTTCGCACCCAGGAGCGCGCCGTCATTGCCGCCGACTATGAACTGCTGGCCAAACAGGCCGATGACAGCGTACAGCGGGCCGCCTGCACCTATCGATGGACGGGCAGCTGGCGGACGGCCTTCGTATCGATCGACCGTCTCAACGGCGCGCCGGTCAATACGGACTTCGAAGACAGGATGCGCCGGGCGCTGGAGCCTTTCCGCATGGCCGGGCAGGACCTGGAAGTGAACGGGCCGCAGTATGTCTCCCTCTATATTGAAATGGAAGTCTGCGTTCAACGTGATTTTTTCAGGGAGAATGTCGAAGAGGCCCTGTTGAAGGTCTTCAGCGATCAGCGGCTGCCGGATGGAACGCCCGGCGTCTTCCATCCCGATAATTACAGCTTCGGTCAGACCTTGTACTTAAGTCCCCTGTATGCGGCGGCCCAACGGGTTGCGGGAGTGGACTCCGTGGAGATCACGCAGTTCCGGCGACAGGAAGATCCTCTTCCCGCGCTCCCTTCCAATGGGCAGCTGAACCTGGGCAAACTGGAAATAGCCCGTCTCGATAACGATCGGAATTATCCCGAGCATGGCGTGTTCAAGCTTGTCATGCAGGGAGGAAAATAATAAGCAATTATGGAAACCTTGTCTACCTGTCAGTGCTGTGAAGGATTGTCGGTGGAAGTACCGGCGGGTATCTCCAACCGGCCCGGGCTGGATGCCGTCCTATATCGTGTCGGCACGCAGCCGCAATTCAGGGAAAGCCTGCTGGCGAGGCTCAGCAGCTCCGGGCAGTCGGCCCTGTATGGGCTGACGACGCGGGAGAACGACGATTTCAGCATCGCCCTGCTGGACGCATGGGCCGTCGTCGCCGACGTGCTGACCTTTTACCAGGAGCGGATCGTCAATGAATCCTATCTGCGGACGGCTACGGAGCGGCTATCTATCCTGGAGCTGGCGAGGCTGACCGGATATGAGCTGGGGCCTGGTGTAGCCGCCGACACTTACCTGGCTTTTACCCTCAACGATAACCCAGGCGCGTTGGGCCCTGTGCTGAGCGTGGCCGCTACGCCGAATGCGCAGCTGGCGCTTCCGCCCGTCACCATTCCGCCGGGAACGCCCATTAAAAGTATCCCCGCGCCGGGCGAACAGCCTCAGACCTTCGAGACTTCGGCGCCCATCGTAGCGCATGCTGAATGGAATTTCATCCGGCCGAGGCTGACACAGCCGCAGGTCCTGACCACGACGACCTCCTTACTGATCGTCAGCGGCGCCGCCACCGGCATTAAGAAAGGCGATGTCCTGCTCATCAATGCGGGAGGAAGCAGCAAGCTGCGGAAAGTATTGAAAGTAACGCCCGATCAGACATTGCAGACCACCCGCCTGGATCTGGCTGCGCAGGCGAGCCTGCCTCCCTATAACCCTCCCGTCTGGCCGAGGGGATTGATCTACGATATCGGCGCCAGGAGCATCCTACGGACAGGCACCCTGCAACTGATCACCGGGAGGAGCTGGGCAGGGTCGGACCTGACAGCGCTGATCGGGTTGCAGCAGTGGTCACGCCGGGACCTGGTGCTCAGCATCCGCCAGGCGGTGACGCAGACGGTCCTGACCGATCAGAATGCCTATATCTTCCGTCAGCGCGCAGCGGTGTTCGGATATAATGCACCTAAGAAATTCGATCCCGATGTCGTGGCGACCTCCTGGTCCGACTGGAACCTGAGCAATAGCGAGCAGCCCGGCACGCTCTGGCTGGATAACGCCTATGACCAGGTGTTGCCGGAAAGCTGGATCGGCGTACAGGAGGCCGATAAAGAGATCGAGGACAGTCCCGTCGTCCAGGTGAAGACGGCCGACGCAAGATCGCGCACGGATTATGGCATCAGCTCCAAATCGACGGTCGTCACCTTCGATCCCGTCGCCGGCTGGAGTCAGCCCAAGCCGCCCTATGACCTTCTCACCAAGGTCCGCAGCATTACCATCCATGCACAAAGCGAATTGCTGGACCTGCCGGACCTGCCGATCATCGAAGACGTGGCCGGCAAAACCATCGAGCTGGACGGCCTCTACCTGGGCCTTGTTCCAGGGCAGAAGATGATCCTCACCGGGGAACGCACCGACCTCCCGGGCGTCAGCGCCAGCGAGCTCGTTACCCTGGACCTGGTGGAGGCAAACGATGGCCGCACTTCCCTCACCTTCCTGAACAATCTTTCCTTTACGTATAAACGCAGTTCGACGACCCTGAACGGGAATGTCGCGCCGGCCAACCACGGGGCCACCGTCTCGGAAGTGCTGGGCAACGGGGACGCCACGAGAACGTTCCAGGAGTTCGTACTGAAGCAAAGCCCCCTGACCTATACCAGTTCCCGGAATGCCGCGGGGTCCGCGACCAGCCTGTCCGTACGGGTGAACGACCTGCTGTGGAAGGAAGTGCCTTACTTTTTCGGGCATGGTCCCAACGAAACGATCTATATCACCCGCCGTGACAATGCGGGCAATACCACCGTCATCTTCGGCGACGGCAGTACCGGCATGCGCCTGCCCACGGGACAAAGCAATGTGAAAGCCAGCTACCGGGTCGGCACCGGCACCCCGGGCCTTCTGCAGGCCAACCAGCTTTCGCAGCTGACGAATGCTCCCGCCGGCGTCAAATCGGCTGTCAATCCCCTGGCGCCCGCGGGCGCGGAAGACCCCGAAGACCTTGCTCATGCCAGGGAGAACGCTACCCTCACGATCTTGACCCTGGACCGGGTCGTCTCTTTGCAGGACTATGCGGATTTTGCCCGGGCCTTCGCCGGGATCGGCAAATCCCTGGCGACCTGGACCTGGAACGGCCAGCGGCGTTGCATCTACCTGACGGTAGCGGGCGCCGGCGGGGCTCCGATCGACGACGATCTGAAGGGGAACCTCGCGGACGCCATCCTGGCTAACGGCGATCCTCATGTGCCGTTGACGGTGGCTTCCTACCAGCCTGTCTATTTCCAGTTGACGGTGAACATCGTCAAGGACCCTGTTTACCTGGCGGATAAAATAACCGGCGCCGTCGAAGCGGCCCTGCGGGACCATTTCTCTTTCGAAAGACGGGCTTTCGGGCAGCCGGTAGCCTTCAGCGAAGTCGTATCCGTCATACAGGATGTCCCCGGCGTCGTGGCCACCGATATACGCCAGCTATATATCTCCGGGCAGGACCCGGACGGAGAATTACCCTCCCTGCTGCCGGCGAAACAGCCGCAGCCCGGCACGGAAGCGCCTTCCCCTGCTGAGTTGCTGACCCTCGATCCAAGACCATTGAACCTGAATATTCTCCCATGAGCTTTAACACCGAAAAATTATACGAGCTGCTGCCGGCCTTCTATCGCCTGCGCGATATCGAGCTGGGAACGACGATCGTCACTCCTTCCACCCGATCGAAGCTCCTGCAACTGCAGCAGGATCTCGATGCCGTAGCGGACCCGGAGAGCGACCAGGCCCTGCGGCTGAGAGATTCGATAGACCGGCTGAACCGGGGACCCCTGAAGGCGTTGTTATCGGTGATCGCCGAACAAATGGCCGTCCTAGAAGAGAACCTTGACCAGCTCTATGACGACCAGTTCATCGAGACCTGCGCCGAATGGGTCGTGCCTTATATCGGCGATCTCGTCGGCGCCCGGGGGCTGCACCCTATTGACGATGCGCCTTTCAGTCAACGGGCGGAAGTGGCCAATACCATCGGCTACCGGCGAAGAAAAGGAACAGCGTCCGTCATACAGCAACTGGCGCAGGACGCTACCGGATGGAATGCCAGCGTCGTGGAATTCTTCCTGCTGCTGGCGACCACGCAGTACATGAAGCATCTGCGGCCCGGCAACCTCTCCTTCGCCGATCTACGGAACGAAGAGGCATTGACCTGGTCGAATACGCCCTTCGACACGCTGGCGCATACGGCGGATGTCCGGAGGATCGCCCGCAAAAGAGGGAAATACAATATTCCGAATATCGGGATCTTTCTCTGGCGGATCCGGCATTTTTCCTCGACGCAGGCCCCTGCTTTTAAGGTGGATGATACCCTTAGCTGTTATCGCTACCGGTTCAACCCCCTGGGAAAGGATAGTCCCCTGTACCAGAAAGCGGAGAAGGAGCAAGAGGTGACGAAGCTGGCCGGTCCGGCGGATGTGCCCATGCCGCTGCGCCGAAGCGTATTGAAGAAAGACCTTGCATCTTACTACGGTCCCGTCGGGAGCCTGGAGATCTACCGGGACGGCGTAGCCGTCCCGGTAGAAGAGATCAGCATCTGCGATCTGAGCGATCTAAAAGACAGCTGGGGAAATATCACCGGGTGGAATCACCTGCCCCTGGTCACCAATAAGGTGTCCGTCGATCCCGTATTGGGGAGGCTGGCCTTCCCTTCGATCCTCCCTGCGCCGGGGCAGGTGGATGTAAGCTACTACTACGGTTTCAGCGCCGAAATGGGCGGCGGCGAATATGAGCGCACCGCCAGCTTTACGGTTGGTCTGAAGACCCTGATCCAGGTGCCAAAAGATGCCGCTACGATACAGGATGCACTGGATGCGCTGCCTGCCGAAGGAGGCGTCGTGGAGATCCAGAATAATGATTATTATGTCGAGACCCCTGTCATACAAGCCGCCGAAGGCGCCACCATCGAACTACGCGCCGCGGACCAATGCAGGCCGGTATTGGTACTGGGAGGACCGATGGTCATCACGGGGGGCGCCAATGCAAAAGTATCCCTGAACGGGCTGCTGGTCAGCGGCGGCTACCTTCACCTGCCGGCCCTGGAACCCGGCGGAGGCAGCAACCAACTCTATTCACTGACCTTGCAGCATTGCACCCTGGCGCCGGGAGATTCTCCCGCCATCGGCGGCGTAGCCGCCCAGCCGGCGATGACGCGGATCATCGCCGAATCCCCCGATACGACCCTGTTCATCGACCAGTGCATCATCGGAGGTTTGCGGGCCGCGGACAATACCATCGTACAGATCGGCAACAGCATCGTCGACGCCGGGCTGGAAACGGCCACCGCTTATTCAGGGCTTACCGACGATTCGCCCGCCGCCCCTCTTACCGTCAGCAACAGTACTATTATCGGCAAAGTATATACGCGGATCCTGAACGCTTCCAATACTATTTTCATGGGCGGACTGGAGGGAGAGGACCCATGGCCTTCTCCCCTGATGGCGGAGAGGCTCCAGGAAGGATGTACGCGCTTCTGCTATCTCCCTCCCGGGGCGAGGGTGCCCCGTCCCTATCATTGTCAGCCGGAAAAAGCGGCGGACGCCGGAAAGGTGAAGCCTGTGTTCACTTCGCGGCAGTATGGAGATGCGGGGTATTGCCAGCTCAGCACGGCTTGTCCCTGCGCCATCACGCAGGGAGCGGATGACGGAAGTGAGATAGGATGCTTTCACCAGCTGTATCAGCCGCAGCGGCTGGCCAATCTGCGGACAAGGCTGGATGAATACCTCCGTTTCGGCCTGGAAGCCGGGATCTTTTTAGCCTCTTAAACAAACTATTAAATCTTTTTTACCATGCCTGGCGATTATTCACGTAAGACATTCAAACGGGAGAAACACTATAGCGGTGTGCTCATGCAACAGGGACGCGTACAACTGGACGCGGACTGGAACGAGCAATGGGATATCCAGCAACACCGGACGAGGGTGGAGACCATCGATGTGATCGGGTCTTCGGGCGTCCCGAAAAAGGGAGATCATTTCCTCATCGCCCTTGCGCCCGGAGGCGCCGACCTGCTCATCCTGCCGGGACGGATCTATGTGGACGGGCTGCTGTTCGAGCTGGAAAAGGGCTACAGTCCTACCACCTATTTCCACCAGCCCTACTATCCGCATCCCGATGCCCGCTATTTCCTTAGCAGCGCTCCCGATAGTCCCTGCAGTCCGCCGGACTCACCCTGCAGCCCACCCGATAGTCCCCTTTCGGAAGCAGGCGCGCTCGACCTGCAGGACGGCAATTACCTGGTCTACCTGGAAGGATGGCAGCGGGAGGTCAGCTGGCTGGAAGACGCCCATATTCATGAGGTGGCGCTCGGCGAGGTCGACACCACTACCCGCGTGCAGAACGTATGGCAGGTAAAATTGCTGTCCATCAAGCAGGGTGCGGCGGGAGACGCCTGTTGTGATACTGTCTACCCCGAGTGGGATCAGCTGATCGCGCCTTCCACAGGCACGTTGCAGGCCCGGACCAATCCCGTACCCGATCCCCAGAATCCCTGTCAGCTGCCGCCCCAGGCAGGCTTTCTCGGCGTGGAGAACCAATTGTACCGGGTCGAAATACAGACGAAGGGCACGGCAGCCACCGCCACGTTCAAGTGGTCGCGTGAGAATGCCAGCGTCGCCACAAAAATATTGACCATCCAGGGAAAGGCCCTGACGGTCGCGGACCTGGGAAAAGATACGGTGCTGGGATTCGCTCCCGGTCAATGGGTGGAGATCGTCGATGAAGAATCAGAGCTGCTGGGCACGCCCCACCCGCTGGTACAGATCGATAAGCTGGGCGCTACGCCCCAGACCCTGTTGTTGATGACGGACGCGGATGCTTATGCGGGCCGGCCTAATTTAAGGCTGCGCCGCTGGGACCAGAGCACATCAGCATCGAATGCCGGCGGACTGGCGACGGCCGGAGGATGGCTGGACCTCGAAGACGGCGTCCAGGTATTTTTCGGAGACGGTGTCTATAACGCCGGCGACTACTGGCTGATCCCTGCGCGCACGGCGACGGCCGCCATCGAATGGCCCGTCTATCCCGGCAGCAGCCTGGCCGCGCCGAAGCGGCCCGTGGGCACGCTGCGCCATTATTGCCGGCTGGCGCTGCTGACCGCTAAAAAAGGACAGGTGACGATCAAGGATTGCCGTCCCTTGTTCCCCAGCCTGACGGGCATCTGTGCGGAGGATATCTGCTATGACAACGATAGTTGCAGCAACCTTTCGGGCGCGCATACGGTGCAGGAGGCCCTGGACCTGCTCTGTGCCGCCAGCGATATACGCGAACACAACAAATACGTGCATGGATATGGAGTGGTGTGCGGCCTTACTGTCAATTGCGGCCAGGACCGGGGGAAGGTGACGGTCAATACCGGTTATGCGCTGGACTGCGAAGGCAATCCCATCAAACTGAACAAATCCTTGTCCTATGACCTGATGAGCAAGGCCTCCGCCATCGATGTATCGGATGGGAAGGTGTTGTTGTCCCTGTCCGGCAGTTCCAAAAATCCTGTGCTGGCCCTGGAGAAGTATACGCCGGGCAGCTATTGGGAAGAGGTATTGGATGGGACGCTGATCAAGGACTTTGTAGATAAATATATCGTCGGTCTGCTCGATTTCGCCAAACAGCAGCTAGGGCTGCCGATAAAAGAAGGAGCCCCCGTCCCCATCGAGCAGCGAACGCTGACCTCCGTGATCAATATCCTGGCGCAGGTCTTCAACCCTAAAAGCGGCAAGTATGTATTCATCTCCGGCAAGGCCGGCAAGAGAACGCCTGACGAACCTCTTAAAAGGGATACGGCCACCGAGGATGAATTACTTTATCACCTCTATGTTGAACTACAGAAAGTCATCAGGGGGAAGACCTTCTGCGGAATGCTGGATAAGGACAAGCCCTTCCCCGACTATAAGATCGAGCCCGGCCTTCACACGATCTTCGGAACGCCCCTGAAGACGCATCACCGCCTGCGGATGAGCGTGGATGGAACGTTCGCTTATACCTGCGGGTTCGACAACAAGATCTGCATCTATGAAATGAAATCGGGGCAGCTGGTGCAGGTCCTGGAAAATACCGCCAACCCGTCCCTGCAGTTCCAGGATATCGCCATCGTACCTGACGACAAGAGCCATTTCCATGTCGTGGGCACCCTGAGCAATCTCCATTCCGTATTCGTCGTAGTGACGAGGGACGGCGCGGGCAAGCATGGCTGGGGCACTAGCGCCACCGTGAACAATGTCGTCTGCGTACGCCTGGCTTTTTCGCCCCAGAAACATACACCCTATGGCATCTTCAAAGCGAAGGGTCTGTTCGATCTCAGCGGATTGGGATCGGCGGGTTTCACGCAGAAGCAGGTAGGCGGTAACCTCAACGCTACGGGCCTGATGGCCTTCAGCCCGGATGATACGGCGCTGATCTCCATCAATCAATCCACGGGTAGCGCCACCACCGTCTCTACGCATGTGGAAATGATCCGGCTGAACGTTGCGGCTGCGCCCATCAGCTTTGTCTTTCCCTGTGACGGGTTCGGCGACGACATCATCGCTTACCGGGAGTTCTTTTATGTCACCGGCAGCTTCCCCACCGGCCGGATGCTGGGAAAAATCGCCGTCAACAGCACGGGGGGCGCAGTAGCATCAACCAGGCTGGAAGACAGTTCGGTCATCCGGCTGGCGGCTCCGCAGAAGGCCGATTCCATTTATTTATTCGTGACCTATTCAGATAGTTGCAAGGTAGCGCTGATGGACCTGCATGCTTTCAAGCAGGTGCCCCGGTGGCGGATACCTGTACAGATCGCGCCCATGGCAATGGCTTTCGGTGCGGATGACAGGATGGGGTATGTACTGAACACGACCTGCAATACCATCACCGCGATCGAGTTCAAAGCCATCCTGAAGAATTTCGTCGCCAGTCCTTTTTCCAGCAAGCAGCCTAATTATACCGTGGAGCCGCCGGCCGTGCTCGCCGCTTATCACCAGGAGGTCCTGGCTGCCTACAAGGACCTCTTCAGTCATCTCCTGCAATATCTGAAGGACAGCTTCTGCGGGATGTACCTGGTGGATTGTCCCAGTTGCAATGAAAAGAGCAAGATCTACCTGGGTAGCGTGGAGATCGTCGACGGGAAGGTGTTCAAGATCTGCAATTTCACGAAGCGCAGGTATGTCAAGAGCTTCAAGACGGTGGATTACTGGCTGTCCACCATACCCGTCCTGCCGATGATCCGGGAAGCCTTTTCCCGGTGGTGCTGCAAGGTGATCTGAAAATAATTCAAACTTAAGAAATCAACTATATGGCGAATATCAGCTTAGTACAGATCACCGGGCAGGTGATCGACAATGCCAGCGATACCGGTGAAGCCGGGCTGACCGTGGAGGTCTGGGACAGCACACAGGTGGTCCGGCAGGCCCTGGCGACGGGAAAGACGGACGATAACGGACGTTTTATGCTACGGTTCGATCCACTGCAGTTCAAGATGCAGGAAGTGCCGGACCTTTTCTTTAAAGTGCTGGACGGCGACAACCTCCTGACCAGTACGGAAGACCAGGTGACCTGGAATTCCGGATCGCAGGAGGACGTGACCATCTATCTCGTCGCCCCCGAAGAGGAGACGGATGAAAAAGACAAGTATACCGGTCTGCAACTGCTGACCGTCACGAATTTCGTCCGGCAATCAGATTTTAAGGGATTGTTCAGCCAGGTGCTGAGTACGGCGGGAACGGGCCTGGGATTTGCGCGCGACATGTTCGTGGGCAGTCTCACCGACCTGGAGCGTCCGCCCATCAGCGTCACCACCAAAAGAGAGGATATCCTGGGCCAGCACGTACAGGTGGCGGCCAGGAACCTGAAGGACCAGGAGATCGCTGTCGACCAGGTGTTGCCCTACAAGCCCCGCCTCGATAAGGCTTCTTTTTCCATGCTGGGCTCCCAGCCTGTCAACCTGCGATCGGGGCAGACCGTCAACCTCTACGTGCAGGATGATATCGTGAAATATTATTCGTTGTCCTCTTCCGGCAGTTCCACGAGTTCGGGCGGCGCGGGCAGTACGGCCGGGAATGCTGCGGGCGTGCCCAATGCCCCCGGCGCCGGCGCTCCCAATGCAGGCGCTCCCGGTGCGGGAACGCCGGGTGTGGGCGCTCCCACGGCCGCCGACCTGGCGCAGTTGAAGGAAGAATTGAACAACAGCAAGACGAATGCCGCGCAAAAAGACGAGCAGATCTCCAAGCTGCAGGAGGAACTGTTGTCCCTGCGCAAGGATCAAAACGAACTGAAGGCCTTTATGCAGTCTAAATTCCCGGGATAGCCCGATCTGTCATGTTCCCTATACCCTCCCTACCCTCCCCGCCGCGGCCCCTGATCTCCTGCATCATGCCCACGTATAACCGGAGGGAATTCGTGCCCCATGCCATCCGGTATTTCCTCCGGCAGGACCTTCCCAACAAGGAACTGATCATACTCGACGACGGCGAAGACCCCGTGCAGGACCTGGTCCCGCAGAGAGAAGACATCCGTTACTACCGGCTGGAGCGCAAGCTGACCCTGGGGGCCAAGCTCAATCTCGGCTGCGAATATGCAAGGGGAAGCCTGATCGCGCATTGGGACGATGACGACTGGTATGCGCCCCGGCGGCTGCGTTACCAGGAAGAGGAATTGCAAAAAGGCCGAAAATCGCTTTGCGGCATCAACAGGCTGCTGTATTACGACCTGCGGAAACAGGAGGCCCTGCAATATATTTACCCGCCGGAACAGCGGGTATGGCTCATTGGCAGTTCCCTGTTCTACCGGAAGGAACTCTGGAAGGCCCATCCTTTTGCCGATATCAATGTCGGGATGGACGGGCTCTTTGTCTGGGCGGCCCCAAAGGAATGCGTCGCCGTGCTGCCCGACCCCACCATCTCTGTGCATATGATCCATGATCGCAACGTCAGTCCCAAGAAGACTGAAGGCGCCTGGTGGAACCCTTATCCCGTCGAAGAGATCCGGGAGATCATGGAAGGGGATTATGTTTTTTACAATAAGGAGTGGGGCAACAGAGAGGCAGGTCGCAAAGAACGGGGCAGTAGTGGTAACGGCGATGAAAGATCGCTGTCAGCCTCCCCGGAGATCGCGCTTCCCGGAAGCGGGGACTCCCCGGAAGCCCCGCCCAGGAAACTCCTCAAAAATATATTTGCCTGCCTGGTACACGAGAAAGGGGATTGCATCGCCGACCTGGTCAGTAACCTGCGTTACCAGGACCCATCTTCCCTTATCCTCTTATACAATGGCGGACCGGAGCCCGGCCTTCTCGCTGCATTTCGTGGGAACAGGGAGGGGGTATTCGTGCATCCGGCACCCGCCGTGATGAAGCATGGGTATCTCCATGGCTTTGCGTTGGATTGCATGGGTTTCGCGCTGGAGCATTTCGAATTCGACACCCTGACGATCGTGGACTCCGACCAGCTATGCCTGCGAAAGGGATATTCCGAATTCCTCACCACCTTCTTTGCATCCCCTGCCGGAAGGGCGGTGGGCATGCTATCCAGCAAGCCTGCGCGCGTGGGACCGGACAATAAGACCAACCTGGTAGCCCTACAGGCTTTTAAGGAATATGAGCTGTGGAAACCTTTTATCCAGGACTTCCCGGATGGTGAGCAAAAATTCGTCCATTGGACCTTCTGGCCTTCCACGGTATTTACCCGTGACGCTATCCGCGACCTGGTGCGATTATTCCGGGAGAACCTTTTACTACAGGAGATCATGGGGCGGACGAAGATCTGGGCGACGGAAGAAGTGATCCTTCCCACCCTGGTGCGTCTCCTGGGCTACGAGATCGCCGCCAATCCCTGCAGCTATGAATTCGTGAACTATAAAAAGACCTACACCGTCCAGGACCTGAGCGCGGCGTTGAAGAAAGAAGAGGCCTATTGGGTGCATCCTATCGAAAGGAGTCCTGACCATCCCCTGCGGAAATACGTGCGCCGGCAATCGATGGATTATGCCGGCAAGGAGCAGCCGCCGGGACCGAAACAGCCTTCTCTTCCGTCGGCAACGCTTACGGCGTCCATCCTGGACAGGATAAGAAAGATAGAAGGATGGCTCAGTGACGCGGAGGCCGAGCTCCTGATCGCCATCGCGCGGGAAGCCTGTAAGGATAAGGGGCCATCTCCCAACCTCGCCGAAGTGGGCAGTTATCATGGAAGGTCCACTGTTGTATTGGGAATGGCGGTCAGGTCGGTGAGCCCGGGGGCAAAGATCTACGCCGTAGACAGCCATGATGGGCAGTTGGGCGCCGCCGACCAGGGCCTGCGCAGCTATCCTCCTTCACTGGAGATGTTCCGGCGGAATATTCAGCTGGCGGGATTAGGGGAAATGGTCGAGACGGTGACGGACAAATCCTATTCCACTCCCTGGCAGATACCTGTCAGCCTGCTGTTCATCGACGGGCTACATGATTATTTCAATGTCGCCCGGGATTTCCGGTATTTCTCCGATGGGGTTCTGCCCCAGGGTTATGTGGCTTTTCATGATCACGCCGACTATTTTCCCGGCGTAAAACTTTTTGTGAAAGAGCTGTTGAAGTCTGGGTCTTACCAGGTCGTCCGGCAGGTGGAGAGTCTGATCGTATTGCAAAAGAAATAATCCCCACCAACCATAGCCGGATCAAGCGCACACAAACAACCCGTGAATGGAAAGATCGAAGGAAACGTCCGTGAGAAAAAGTACGGTCCCTGCTATACCGCAAAAAAAAGAACTGACCGTAAACAGGCCCGGCGACCCCTATGAACAGGAAGCGGAGCAAGTATCGGAGCAGGTCATGCAAATGCCCGATGCGGCGCGTGTCGGTGGTTCCCCGAAGCAGGGCCTGGTGAATCCCCTTGTGCAAACCCGTTCATCGGGGGCAGCCGGCACAGAGGCGGTGAATGCTCCGGCGATCGTGCAGGAAACCTTGAATAAGCCCGGCGAAGCGCTGGACTCCGGGGCGAGCTCTTATCTGGAGCCGCGGTTCGGGCATAATTTCAGTCATGTGAGAGTTCACCATGATGGACAGGCGGCCGAATCGGCCCGGTCTGTCAATGCCCTCGCTTATACGGTGGGGCATCATATCAGTTTTGGTGAAGGGCAATACGCGCCTTCTTCTCCCGGTGGAAGAAAGCTGATCGCGCATGAGCTGACGCATGTACTGCAGCAAACCCCCGGCACCCT
>Ga0307517_10004042_pt1 | contig 22679 bp, 18 predicted proteins | sample 23_EM_MG_FD_194515 | JGI IMG/M metagenome (GOLD analysis project Ga0307517, IMG submission 194515) | Populus trichocarpa ectomycorrhiza microbial communities from riparian zone in the Pacific Northwest, United States - 23_EM | ecosystem: Host-associated > Plants > Roots > Unclassified | place... | reverse complement strand
TAACATTCTGACCACTCCCTCATGCCTGCGCTCCACAGCCCACCAGAGTGGCGTTCGGCCATATTTGGTGTCTGCAGTGTTGGGATTAATATCCGCTCGCTCCAATAACATTCTGACCACTCCCTCATGTCCGCGCTCCGCAGCCCACGAGAGTGGTGTTTGACTATATTGGGTGTCTGCAGTGTTGGGATTAATATCCGCTCGCTCCAATAACATTCTGACCACTCCCTCATGCCTGCGCTCCACAGCCCACCAGAGTGGCGTTCGGCCATATTTGGTGTCTGCAGTGTTGGGATTAATATCCGCTCGCTCCAATAACATTCTGACCACTCCCTCATGTCCGCGCTCCGCAGCCCACGAGAGTGGTGCCCGACCATTTTGAGTATCTTCGGCGTCGGGGTCGATATCCTTCAGCTGTAATAGTTGCTTTACAACATCCTCATGACCTCCTGCAGCTGCCCATGAAAGCGCCGTTCGACCCATGTTGTCTCTTTCATTAACACTCCACTCTTTAGTCGCCAGTAAAGCAACAACTATCTCCCCGATCCCGTGGAATGCCGCTCCATGGAGCCCTGTAAAGCCCTTAGGCATAAACATCTTATCGTTCGGGTTTCGCCAAAATCTATACCCATAATAATGCAGCAAGAGAAGCCGAGACGCTATATGTTCCTCATATCTAACTAGGAGCGGGAGCGCAAGCTGAGTAACACTCTCCGTCTTCTCTTTCCCCACATGCTTTGCCCAATAACAAGAAGCATATTTAACAAAGGGGACTATTGGTGGAGCAGAAACAAGAGTTGGCGAAAGTTCCCGGACGCAACGAAAATTAAGGTACGTCAAGCAAACCTCCGCTATCATCGAGTGTGGGCTTTGGAACAGGGCTGAATTGCTGGATAAATACTCTTGCAAAGTGAAGTGGACGAGCCGGACGATGGAGGAGGATGCCTCAACTGTGATAAGCCCCAGAGAACATCCTATGAGTGTTCGAATTGTAGGAACGCCTTCAAGATCCAGATCCGTAGATCCTATCCTTACTCCTAAGGCATGGCATAGCTCGCTAGTTCGCAAAGGTCGCTCCGAATTCAATACCCACATCAGGGCGCCTATCCCGAGTCTGGATCTACCGCCCTTCTGGGCCTTTATTCGTTCCAAAGTTATCCCATACACATCCCCCAAATGATTGCCCTTGGTCATCTCGTCCAACTTTCGCTTCCTCTCTAAGACGGTAACCTCTTCCAGGATTGTGTCGATTGCTAGCGAGACAAGGAGGAATCTAAACACCGTGGTTAGTCAATGTAGGACCATGCATGAAATGAGAACTGTGGATTCCTCTACATACATTCCAGAGATCCTTTGTGGAATAATCCTCAGGATGTCCGCTCGCAAAGTATCGGACATTGCATCACTCTCGGTGTCCATCTCCAACTTCTTCTCCAAAAATCTTTTTATGTCGTGCGTCTTCGGACTAATCGGTACTATAACACTAGTGGTGAAATATCTCGCAATTTCGGCCCCAACCTGAGGTCTCCCGGTGAAAAATATTCGCGTCCCCTGTGACTCCTGAAGGATTTCCTTCAGTGACACAAGAAGCTCCCGTAGATGCTTAGGAGGGCACTCATCTAGAGCATCAATACAGATAAATACCCTGGGTAATGAGGTGGCAGCCTGCTTCAGCATCTGCACAGTACCCGGAAGTCGTAGACCCCGACCCCCAACCTCGTTTTTCGCCTTTTGAAATGCCTTTTGCACGTGCTCCAGCACTTCCCCTCTAACTACCAGTTGCTTAAGGATGGCTCCTACGATGTTGGTGGTTGTCTGCCCCCCCTGATCGCGGAAGTCGCAGTAGAACATCGCGATTGCAATTTCTTCCTCACAAGGTCCGTCGCACAAGTCATCGATCACTAAGGAGCTAATATTGCTGACCGTCGGTGATGATTCCTGCTTCTCCCAGATGGATCGGGAGCTTACCTTAGATATGTTTTCCCCACTCCCGGATTCCCGCTGCAAAATACGACAGCCTTATCTGCCCCACCTTTATTACTCCTCCACTCCCGAAACTCGCTTGTTTCTAAAAGCCAATTCCCCACACCATCGACCCTGTCGGTACGCACATCGTGATGCCTTCCCCTAGGGTCGAGTGGCGAGAGCCACTTCATTATTTCCGGATTCTCATCGGCTATGATATTGTTCACATTGACGGTATTGTTGTGGCTATTCGTCACGTTATTGCAGTCGACATTGTCGTTACCAATCGAGGTCGAGTGTCGATACGTTGTGTTGTACGAGTACATGGTGTGTCTGAAGTGTTTGGTGAGCGTAGATATGCTATAGCGATAACTGTGGTAGCGATATTGGAGCTTTTATGGGATTTAGGCAAGCCGGGCTGAAAAAAAGAGGGACTTCAGCGGGGAAATTACTATCCAATCATCTCCTGCTGAGTAAACACCATCACACGGATGACTGTGAGACAAGAGTTTCACATCACACATCTCCGATAGTAACCATTCGGCTAGAGGGACAATCCATGGTCCTACAACTCTAGAAAACGTACTCTAAGAATTTGTCCCATAGCACGGCGAGCTAAACGTGCTGTGTAGGTAAGGCAGTTTGGGCTTTACTCAATGTAACAGGCGACCATGTGCGTAGGTTTTGTTAGAACCTTTAAGAAAAGAAAAGAAAAGAAAAGAAAAGAAAATAAAATAAAATAAAATAAAATAAAATAAAATAAAATAAAATAAAATAAAATAAAATAAAATAAAATAAAATATTGCAAGTACCGTAAAATAACCACAAATTCCATATTCAGATAAAGCTTGTTATACTATAATAAGACCTTAAAACGGCTGGTCAGGAAGTATAACTATTTATAAAGTCTTCCGACCCCGATCCAATCCAATAAATGTCTTTCCAAAGGATTTTGACTACTACCTGACCATCCTAGCTGAAACATTTCCACAAGTGCAATTGCTATAACCTCGTCGCGGGTAGAATAAGGCCAATTTCCTCTTCCTCGCAGCGAGAATAAGTCCTGAGACAGCGGGCTCAACCAGAATTTTTGGAAACCACACCATGCTGCTCTGTGTGCTCCCCTGATATCTCTTTTGTTATTTAGATAGGGGACGCGCTTGTTTGTGGCTTCGGAAATGCGCTTAGGAATCGGGCATGTATTTATGGAAAGCATTTCGAATGCAGGAATGCACGCGAGTTTTGGAACTGTGCAGCCGGCGGGAGAAAAGCGGGAGTGCTGTAGGGCCGGCGTGAAAGAGCTGGAAGGTCGGGGGCAGAAGAGTGTTTGTTTTCCTTTTGTCAGCATCGGAGTATGGAAAAGGAAAGGGGGACACACCTGGAAGAGGCTGGCTCATGGGAGGATGGGAGGACTTTGTGATGGTATATACTCCTGTCCTTGCCTTAGTTAGTTGATGTCGAAGTAGCTATCGTTGAGCGTGAGACCGTGGTTGTTGTGAGTGAAAAGTCTTCCCCGCCCCTGAGTGTGTGATTGTTTTCGTTGTGAGTTGGCTTGGCGTTTCGGTTCATCGCTCGTCACTCGTCGTATATTAGGGTTCGAATGGTAAGGTACGGTAAGTTACCATACGATACAATACGGTAATATACGGTAACGTACGGTAAACTTACCATGCGCCGTTTGCCGACCGTCATAAAGTTCCATATCATGATCTTGGATCTTAGTGCGATACTCATGACATAGCCAAGAATGCCTAGCGGTAGCTGATATTTTGTGGGTTGGGTTGCTTCAGCTTGATAAACACAGAGGGCAGAAGACAGGATTACCTAACATCAGAATCTAAGGTGGGAGGGGCCGTTTTCCGGTATTTTATCTGCCTAGTGTAATTTACGTAATTTACCGTATGGTATCAACCGTGTAAGGTACGGTAACGTACCGTATTTTTCGAACACTAGGACTCGTATATCGTTTCTTTGTCGCCGTCTTGCCGTTACCGTCGACCTAGGTCTAAAAAGAATTCCCCACAATATCCGACCGTCACAATACCACAAGAACTCAAATAAATACCACAGTCAAAATCAAAAGTCCTATCCCCTGATCCCAGGCCCCTAAATAGAAGGAGGGACACAAATATACGACCATAATATTAATAATCATTATAGTGGTGGTGTAATTGTAATCACTACTTGTATTGTGGTTATCATCATGGTTGAATCTCGCAGGGGATCGCGGTTGCGCACGTTGTCTCAGGGCTCATTCTTCTCGCTAGCACATCAATCGGGTTACATAATATAGTCAACAACTCTTTTTATACAAATGCCATGGACAGCTGACAGCAATACCCCATTCCCTATCAGGGCAGATACCCACCCTTGGGTCCCGTGATCGCCTATGCTATCATAGCATATCCGCACCCCCAAGCTCTTATATCCCAATTTTCCCTGTCTCAGGTGTGGGGGGGGGGGGGATCAGAAGATCCACCCGAAGAAATTGACCTCTTCCATTTTACCCTGTTCAGGCTTAGTCACGCATAAGGGCGATTACACAATTAGAGCTAAACTACACTTCGCGAACCCCGCGCTGGCGGTATATCACGATATCACTCGGTATAGCGAAATTCCACGTAGTGGCGGGGGACTTCGTCTTCAATGTTATAGCAAACAGCCATCGTACCCCTCTCTATCGATCACCTAAAATCTCAACACTGATACTCTCTCCAAACCGGAAGTGAAACCCGTACCAACCTCAGAACTGAGCTTTATTGGGTGGGAAAGACTAGCCGGCAGACACAGCGTTCGTTCTCCCCCGCCTTTGATTCTACCGCGGATTATTACCAGGTTCGCGGCTCCCTCTATGAAGGGTTCGGCGGAGTGGCCACACCACCGCCACGCTGTGGCGGTCGACAGTTCGTTCGGTAGAGTTGGAAACGCTCACGGTCACTATGCCTGGCATAGCGTGGCGAGGCAAGGCTGGAGGTTAGGAGCCTTGCGAGTGATGGGGTATGATTCTTGAGAACACTAATTTGGGATGCAGCACATGTACAGCAGATAAACTGCCATATGAGTGATCCAATTTAGGGTACTGTGTCCGGCTTTCATGTCAGGCATCACGAGTTAGGGTACAGAGTTGGTTTTGAATAAAATCTCAACTCTGAACGGATGGCTTGGATTAAGTGGAAGCTGGGCGAAGTGATAGGGCGTATCCACTGGGAGCTTGGCGAAGTATCATTTGATGAGCTTTTTTTTTTCAGAAGCACCCGGAGGATGAAGGAGCTTTTCGTTTCATACAGTATTTCGCTAGTCCGTTCAGCCTTTATTCGTGCCAAGTCCCGTTACCCACTCTCATCCACCCGGCTATACCTCCTACCCCCGAACCATCAACCTGCGAGAAACATTCTCGCAGTTTATACTCTGCGGGGCCGGCCCATGTGCGTTGGTATACGTATACACCCAGAAGGGGATCGTCTTAACAGACCGGTAGACTCCGAATGTAAGAGATCCAGTCGTATCCCGCAATGCAAGGAGTAAATAAGGAACCTACGGTTCACGGGGATTTCCTGGATCGTGGGGAATGAGGAGTAGATATACGCATCAGTACATCGTGATAGTCGAGTAGTAGGGTCTTTAAGAATTCCGGGGTGATTTCTACTCAGTCCGGGGTAATCAATCCCCGACTCGCCCCCACAAATACTTTTATATTCAGGGGGTATCATGTTCTGCTCCTCTCTCATGCCGCCAGCTATCTAACCGGGTGCTATACTATACTGCTAAGGAACCGGTGAAGTTTGTTATGTTTACATAGTTCCTTCCTCCCGTAGGATAAACGATCATACAACCTACAGAGGGGGGCCGGAGGCTAATCACTTAAAAATCACCGCACCGATTACGAGCCAGCAGTGAGAACACATGAGCATGCTAGACATTAGTGTACCAAGTACGACCCCATAGCAACAAATCTATATAAATATCATGCATTGTGAAGGGCAGATTGGTAAGAAACAGAGAGGGGAAGGTACTATATAATGCATTGCCATGACATAGGGCCTAGGAGGGGAAAAAAGTCTAGAGAAGAAAAAGGAAGAAAAAGAGTCGCGCGAAGGAGGGAGAAAGGGGGGTAGAGATTGCACGCTATAGGCTCCGGGATTCCAAGGGTTGATTTTTTTCTAATCGCCCTGGTTCATGGGTTCGGCTTAGGTGTTGAGTTGAAATTAGTAGCGTTTTTGCCTACACACACTCCATATGATGATATAAGAGGCATGTGTGGAGTAGTGTAGTGATAGGAAAGGGCGGATGGGGAGGAAATAGAAGAGAAAAACTGAAGATGAAGTAATGGCGCCGGGAAGAATCGCTATAGGGATGAGGGACCGAGTATTGGGGGGGCTTCGAGGGTGAAAGGTAAGCCTACAGGAAAGGCTGGAAAGGGCTCTAGAGCGGGTCCGGTTGCCTAGGTGGGGGCTCCCCGGTGTTTCTTTGGCTGTTTCCCACGGTTGCTGGAATGGGTTGTGCTTTTCTTACTGCTGTTTAGAGAGTTCCCATGCGGCAGGGTGTTCTGCCCTATGTTTGCGGCCTTTCCGGTATCGATTAGGATTGGGAGGGAGGGCCAAGGTTGGGAAAGTAATTGCACAATACCTGCATGTCCGCGGAACGCAGCTAAGTCAAGGGCGGTTTCACCGCTGGGGCTGAGTATGTCGGGATTGAGATCCTCCCGTTCCAATAGCATTCTTACTATTCCCTCATACCCGCGTTCCACAGCCAAGGAGAGTGGTATTCGACCATATAAGGTGTCTGCAGCGTTGGGATTGATATCCTCTCGTTCCCATAATAATTTTATTGTTCCCTCATGTCCGCGCCCGGCAGCCAGCCAGAGCGGTGTTCGACCATATTTGGTGTCCGCAGTGTTGGGATTGATATCTTTTCGTTCTAATAGCAATTCTACTATTTCCTTATCTCCTCGCTGTGCAGCCCACCAGAGTGGTGTTCGGCCGTGCTTGGTATCGGCGGTGTTGGGATTAGCACCCTCTCGTTCCAATAGCATTCTAACTATTCCCTCATGCCCGCATTCCGCAGCCGACCAGAGTGGTGTTCGACCATGTTTGGTGTCTGCAGTGTTGGGATTTGTTACCTCCCGCTCCAATAGCAATTCTACTATTTCCTTATCTCCGCGCAGTGCAGCCCACCAGGGTGGTGTTCGACCATATTCGGTGTCTGCAGTGTTGGGATTTATATCCTCCCGCTCCAATAGCAATTCTACTATTCCCTTATCTCCGCGCTGTGCAGCCCACCAGAGTGGTGTTCGACCGTGTTTGGTGTCAGCAGTGTTGGGATTGGCACCCTCTCGTTCCAATAGCAATTTTACTATTCCTTTATCCCCGCGCTGTGCAGCCCACCAGAGTGGTGTTCGACCATATTCAATGTCTGCGGGATTAGGATCGATTGCCCCCAGCTCTAATAGTATTTTTACAGCATCCTCATGACCTCCTATAACTGCCCACGAAAGGGCCGCCTGACCCATGTGGTCTCTTCCGTTAATACTCCACTCTTTAGTCGCCAATAAAGCAGCAACTATCTCCCCGATGCCGTGAAATGCCGCTCCATGGAGCCCTGTAAAGCCCTTAGGCATAAACCTCTTAGAATGTGGGTCTTGCCAACCCTTATACCCATAATAATGCAGCAAGAGAAGCCGAGACGCTATATGCTCTTCGTATCCGGCTAGGAGCAGGAGCGCAAGCTGAGTAGCTCTCTTCGTCTTCCTTTTCCCCATATGCTTTCCCCAATAACAAGAAGCATATTCAACAAAGGGGACTATCGGTGGGGCATAAACAAGAATTGGCGAGAGTTCCTGACACAACAAAAATTGAGGTATGTCAAGCAAACCTCCGCTATCATCGAGTGTGGGCTTTGGAATAGGCCCGGATTGTAGGAACGTTTTCAACATCCAGATCCGTGGATCCTATCCTTACTCCTAAGGCATGGCATAGCTCGTTATCTCGCAACAGTCGCTCCGAATTCGATACCCATATCAGGGCGTCCATCCCGAGTCTAGATCTGCTACCCTTCTGGGCCTTTATTCGTTCAAGAGTTGTCATACACATCCCCCAAATGATTGCCCTTGGTCATCTCGTCCAACTTTCGCTTCCTCTCTGAGATGGTAACCTCTCCTAGGATTGCGTCAGTTACTAGCGAGACGAGGAGGAATCTGAACACCATGGTCAGTAAATGTAAGATTAAACATGAAATGAGAACTAAGGATTCCGCGACACACATTCCAGAGATCCTTTGTGAAATAACTCTCAGGATGTCCGCTCGCAAAGTATCGGACATTGCATCACTCTCGGTGTCCATCTCTAATTTCTTCTCCAAGTATCTCTCTATGTCGTGCATCTTCGGACTAATCGGTACTATAACACTGCCCGTGAAGCGTTTCTCAATTTCGGCCTGAACCTGGGGCCTCCCGGTAAGAAACATTCGCATCCCCGGTGACTCATGGAGGGTGTCCTCCAGTGACACGAGAAGCCCTAATAGATGCTGAGGAAGGCACTCATCCAGAGCATCAATACAGATAAACACCCTGGGTAATGCGGCAATAGCCTGCTTCAGCATCATATCCGGAAGTCGCAGACCTCGGCCGCCGACCTCGTTTTTCGCTCTTTGAAACGCCTTTTGCACGTGCTCTAGCACTTTCCCTCTAACTACCAGCTGCTTAAGGATGGCTCCTACGATGTTGGTGGCTGTCTGCTCCCTCTGGTCGCGGAAGTCGCAATAGAACATCGCGATTGCAATTTCTTCTTCACAAAGCCCATCGCACAGGTCATCGATCACTAAGGAACTAATATTGCGGACCGTTGGTGATGACCCCCGCTTCTTCTAGATAGATCAGGAGCTTACCTTAGATATGTTTTACCCACACCCGGATTCCCGCTGCAAAATAAGACAGCCTTATCCGCCCCACCTCCATTACTCCTCCACTCCCGAAACTCGTTTGTTTCTAAAAGCCAATTCCCCACACCGTCGACCCTATCGGTCCGCACATCGTGATGCCTTCCTCTAGGGTCCAGTGGCGAGAGCCAGTTCATTATTTCCGGGTTCTCATCGGCTATGATATTGTTCACGTTGATGGTGTTATGACTATTCGTCACGTTATGGGAGCTGATATTGTTGTTACCAATCGAGATCGTGTGTCGATACGCTGTGTTGTCCATGGCGTGTCCAAAGTGTTTGGCGAGCGTAGATATGTTATAGCGATAACTGTAGTAGCGATATTAGAGCTTTTATGGAATTTGGACAGGCCGGGTTGAGAAAAAGAGGGACTCCCAAGGAGAAAATTATTATCCAATCATTTCCTGCTGAGGAAACACCCACACACTTCCCAGTGTGAGACATGAGATTCCACATCACACGTCTCCGAGAGTAACATTCGGATCCGATAGAGGGGCAATCCATGTTTCCACAACTCCAGGAAACGCACCCCCACAACACAAGGGGCCAAGCGTACAGGTAAGGCTGTTTGGTCTTTACTAAACACAACATCTAGCAACGAGCATACCGGTGGGTCTTTTCAGAACAACACTTGAAGAATTCATAAAGTAAAAATAAAATACGACAAATTTTTTACTATCACCACACAATAACAATAGATTCCTTATCTAGATAAAGCTTATTACAGCATCACAAAGTTTAAAAAAAGCCAATCCAAAACCTCGACCTATTATAAAACCTTCTAACCTCTCTCCAATAAACATCTTTTCAACAGATTCCGACAATCACCTAATCCTCCAAGCCGAAATCTTCTTCCAAATAGAATTAACGTAAACCTCCTTTTTGTATGAAACTTTTTGTATCACAACTAGATTTCATAATGCTTTACCTAAAGATTAAACAACCCATGCCTCTTATCCTATAAAATGATTTCCAAGTTCAAATCTCTTTCTGAGTAAAACAAATCCAAATTCCTCCTATATCTATAGGGCTACGTACGGTACAGTCAACAACGCTTTTATACAAAACACCAAGGGACATCCGATAGTAATAAACCATTCCCATTAAAGTAGAGACCCAGTCTTGGGGTCTGGGGAGGGCCTATGCTAGTATAGCCATACCTCCAACCCTTGTTCTCTATCCCAACCTCCCCGGTCGTAGGTAATGGAGGGAAATAAGGAAAAGCTACACCCCACGAGATTAACTTCTCCCATTTCACCCAGTTAGCGCCTAGTAACGCACAAAGGCGATTACCCAGCCAGGCCCAGACTACTCTTCACAAACCCTGCGCTGGCGGCACATCACGTCATCGCTTGGTATAGCGAAATCCCACGTAGCAGCGGGGGAAGGCCATCTTGTTAAATCCCTATTATGCAGAAAACAATACTCGTACCCCTCCTCGTCAACCGACCCAACCAGCCGCCAACATCTCATCTCGATCCTTCATCTGGGCAGGAAGGAACATCCGTACCAACTCGAGAGCCGAGTTTTACCGGGGTGGAAAAAAAACCCCGGCAGACACAGCGCTCGTCCGGTAGGGTTGTGTTAGATATCATGGGTTGTTCGCCGAAGCTTCGTCATAAGGTTGTCTTGGCTGTCATTGGTTGCGGGGCTCGCATGTCTTTGCTCTCTTTTCTTTTCACTTCTCTTTTCTCAAAAAGTTCTCTTCCTCAACGATAAACGAATGTAATGAAACTGGTCTTAACACAACTCCTGCATTACCTTTAAGCTCTCTTTCGTTCTTACCTTCAGTAAAGCTCTTTCCGTACCTTCTATACCCAATAAGCAGTCGTGTAAACCCTTCATTTTTTAGACCTGAACGGTGAAAACGATACATTGCGAAACGATAGTATGACGAATAAACACCAAGGAACTCACACCTAAACGATGGCACTCGGGGGCGGGGAAAAACTCTTCACTTAACAACAACCACAATCTCTCGCCCAACGACACCTCCATGCTCTATGCTCTATGCCCAACTTTCTAACTAACTAAGGGCGATCACAGGAGTATATATCAATCACAAAGCCATCATATCAATACATCACCACACTACTCCATGTGAGTCTCCCCCTCCCCCGTGAGCACTCCCGGCTAACTAAAAGGAAAACAAACTATCCCACAGCGGCTGGGCTTCCAGCCCTCTCACGCTGGGCTTACAGTGCTTCCGCTTTTCTCCCGGCTTTTCTCCCGGCTTTCCCGAAAGCTACACGATCCCAAAGCTATCGCGCATTCCTGCATTCGCAATGCTTTCCCGAACGTACAAACCAAACGCCCAATGCCGGAGCCAGATGCCCGAATCCTCAGCGCATATCCTCAGCCACTCCCAGAAGCTATCTGAACGAAGGAAGTATCGTGAGTATGGCGAGCAGCACCATTTTCAACATCATTCGGCTCACGGCTTATAGGTTTCTGCTCGCCAGGGGTCATTTCTTTATAGGTTAGCTTTACAGGTTGGAAATGCCCATCCCCACTATGCCTGGCGCGGCGTGGCGAGGCATGGCTGGCGGTTAGGAGCTTTGAAAGTGATGGGGTATGATTCCGGAGAACACTAACTTACAGCACAGCACATGTCCATATACATGACCTACGATATGGGCGGTCCAATTTAGGGTAATGTGTCCCACTTTCATGTCGGGCATCACGAGTCAGGACACCATGTTAGTTTTGGGTGAAGTCTCAACCTTTTAACGGACGGTTTGGATTAAATGGGAGCTGAGCGAAATAATAGGATGTAACTTATCCGCTGGGAGGTTGGTGGATCATTCGATGCGCAGTTTTTTCCTATCAGACGCAGTTTTTTCCTATCAGAATTACCCGGAGGAGGGAGGAGCTTTTCGTTTTATACAGGATCTCGCTTGCCCGTTTAGCCTTTGTTCATGCTTAATCCCATCACCCACTATCACCCACTAGGTTACAACCCCCGAACCGTAAACCTGCGGGAGATGTTTATACTCTGCGGGAATCAACCGCTCTACCTTGTATACATATACCCCGAGAATGAGATCAATGCGGATTAGTCTTACCAGGCCGGTAGTCCCCGATATGTAGGAGGCGCTGATATATCCGCCCGTGCAGTTAAGGAATGAATAAGGAACCCCACCATTCACGATGATTTCCCGGATCGTGGAGATGGAGAGTAGAGATATATATGGATCATGGCGGTCGAGTAGCAATTGCTTCTAGGAACCCCAGGGTGATTTCTACTCCGTCCGAGGGGGTCGATCCTCCGACTGGTCACCATAAAGACTTCCATATTCAGGAGATAAAGTGTTCTACTTCTCACTCATGTCGCTAGCTATCTAACTGGGTGCTATACTATCAAAGAATCGGTAGAGTTTGTTAGATTTTTACTTGGTTCCTTCCTCACCTAGGATAAATGCATCATACTACCCCGCAGGGGGGGCTAATCACTTAGAAATCAGCGCACCGATTACGAATCATGAGTGAACACTCATGGGCATGGCAGGCACCAGGGTACCAAACCGAGCCCCACAGCAACAAAGCTATATGAATATCGTACATTGCGAAGGGCAGATTGGTAAAAAAATAGAGGGGAAGGTATAATGCATCGCCATGATATAGGACTCCAGGAAAAAAATATCTAGAGAAGAAAACTAAGAAAATGAGCGGCCTAATAATGAAAGATGATAAACGGTATTGAACTGAGCAAGTGAGAGACGAAAAGGAAGTGAAGGCGCAAGAGAGCAAGAAGAATGGTCAGGGGCAGCAGAGATTGTGCACCAAGGCCACGGGACTCCAAGGGTTGATTTTTTTCTATTCACGCTCGGGCATAAGCTCGTGTTTAGAGAGCATTTCTCTGCATACCTTCCGCATTATAGGGTAACAAGCAGCTATGAAGCGACAGTAGTAATCGGGAAGGGCGGATAGGAAGGAGGGAATAGAGGGAAAAAACTAAAGAGGAAATAATGGCGGAGGGAAGGATCGCTGTTGCGAGGAGGGGTCAATTGTGGTTGAGGGGTGGGGGTTCGGCGGGGAAAGGTAGGCCTCCGGGAAAGACCAGAAGGGGCTGTAGAGCAGGTTCGGCGGCCTAGGTGGGGGCTCCCCGGTGTTTCTTTCGCTCTTTCCCACCATCGTTGAGGTGAATTGCTCTTTTCTTACTGTTGTTTAGAAGGATCCCCTGCGGCAGGGTGTTCTGCCCTAAGTTTGCGGCCTCTCCGGTATGGATTGGGATGAAAAGGGAGAGCCGGGGTTGGGAAAGTAACTGAACAATGCCTGAATGTTCGCGAGACAAAGCCAAGTCAAGCGCTGTTTCGCCGCCCGGGCCGGGTATGTCGGGATTGAGATCTTCTCGCTCCAATAACAACTTTACTATTCCCTCATACCCGCGCCGCGCAGCCCACAAGAGTGGTGTTTGGCCATACCGGGTGTCTGCGGTATTAGGATTGACACCCCCCCGTTTTAATAGCATTCTTACTATCCCCTCATGCCCGCGCTCCGCAGCCCACCAGAGTGGCGTTCGACCATTTTTGGTGTCTGCAGTGTTGGGATTAATATCCGCTCGCTCCAACAACATTCTGACCACTCCCTCATGTCCGCTCCCCGCAGCCCTCGAGAGTGGCGTTCGACCATTCCCGGTGTCGGTAGTGTTGGGATTAATATCCGCTCGCTCCAATAACATTCTGACCACTCCGTCATACCCGCGCTGCGCAGCCCACCAGAGTGGTGTTCGACCATATTGGGTGTCTGCAGTGTTGGGATTGATATCCGCCCGCCCCAAAAGCACTCTAGCCACTCCCTCATACCCGCGCTCCGCAGCCCACCAGAGTGGTGTTCGACAATATTCAGTGTCCGCAGTGTTGGGATTAATATCCGATCGCTCCAATAACATTCTGACCACTCCCTCATGTCCACACCCCGCAGCCCACCAGAGTGGTGTTCGACCATTTTTGGTGTCTGCAGTGTTGGGATTAATATCCGCTCGCTCCAACAACATTCTGACCACTCCCTCATGTCCGCTCCCCGCAGCCCTCGAGAGTGGCGTTCGACCATTCCCGGTGTCGGCAGTGTTGGGATTAATATCCGCTCGCTCCAATAACATTCTGACCACTCCCTCACGTCCGTGCTCTGCAGCCCACGAGAGTAGCGGTTGACCGTCTTTGTTGTCTGAACTGTTGAGATTGATATCTGCTCGCTCCAATAACATTCTGACCACTACTTCATGTCCGCACCCCGCAGCCCACCAGAGTGGTGTTCGACCATTTTTGGTGTCTGCAGTGTTGGGATTGATATCCGCCCGCCCCAAAAGCACTCTAGCCACTCCCTCATACCCGCGGTCCGCAGCCCACCAGAGTGGTGTTCGACGATATTCAGTGTCCGCGGTGTTGGGATTAATATCCGATCGCTCCAATAACATTCTGACCACTCCGTCATACCCGCGCTGCGCAGCCCACCAGAGTGGTGTTCGACCATATTGGGTGTCTGCAGTGTTGGGATTGATATCCGCCCGCCCCAAAAGCACTCTAGCCACTCCCTCATACCCGCGCTCCGCAGCCCACCAGAGTGGTGTTCGACAATATTCAGTGTCCGCAGTGTTGGGATTAATATCCGATCGCTCCAATAACATTCTGACCACTCCCTCATGTCCACACCCCGCAGCCCACCAGAGTGGTGTTCGACCATTTTTGGTGTCTGCAGTGTTGGGATTAATATCCGCTCGCTCCAACAACATTCTGACCACTCCCTCATGTCCGCTCCCCGCAGCCCTCGAGAGTGGCGTTCGACCATTCCCGGTGTCGGCAGTGTTGGGATTAATATCCGCTCGCTCCAATAACATTCTGACCACTCCCTCATGTCCGCGCTCCGCAGCCCACCAGAGTGGTGTTCGACCATACTCAGTATCTGCGGCGTTGGGATTGATACCCTCTCGTTCCAATAGCAATTTTACTATTCCCTCATGCCCGTGCTGTGCAGCCCACCAGAGTGGTGTTCGACGATATTCAGTGTCAGCAGTGTTGGGATTAATATCCGATCGCTCCAATAACATTCTGACCACTCCGTCATACCCGCGCTGCGCAGCCCACCAGAGTGGTGTTCGACTATATTGGGTGTCTGCAGTGTTGGGATTGATATCCGCCCGCCCCAAAAGCACTCTAGCCACTCCCTCATACCCGCGCTCCGCAGCCCACCAGAGTGGTGTTCGACAATATTCAGTGTCCGCAGTGTTGGGATTAATATCCGATCGCTCCAATAACATTCTGACCACTCCCTCATGTCCGCACCCCGCAGCCCACCAGAGTGGTGTTCGACCATTTTTGGTGTCTGCAGTGTTGGGACTAATATCCGCTCGCGCCAATAACATTCTGACCACTCCCTCATGTCCGCGCCCCGCAGCCCACGAGAGCGGTGTTCGGCCATATCCGGCCCCTCCCTCATGTCCGCGCTCCGCAGCCCGCCAGAGTGGCCTCCGACAATTTTTGGTGTCTGCAGTGTTGGGATTAATATCCGCTCGTTCCAATAGCAATTTTACTATTCCCTCATGCCCGTGCTGTGCAGCCCACCAGAGTGGTGTTCGACGATATTTAGTGTCGGTAGTGTTGGGATTAATATCCGCTCGCTCCAATAACATTCTGACCACTCCCTCACGTCCGTGCTCTGCAGCCCACGAGAGTAGCGGTTGACCGTCTTTGTTGCCTGAGCTGTTGAGATTGATATCTGCTCGCTCCAATAACATTCTGACCACTACTTCATGTCCGCACTCCGCGGCCCACCAGAGTGGTGTTCGACCATACTCAGTATCTGCGGCGTTGGGATTGATACCCTCTCGTTCCAATAGCAATTTTACTATTCCCTCATGCCCGTGCTGTGCAGCCCACCAGAGTGGTGTTCGACGATATTCAGTGTCCGCAGTGTTGGGATTAATATCCGATCGCTCCAATAACATTCTGACCACTCCCTCATGCCCGCACCCCGCAGCCCACCAGAGTGGTGTTCGACCATTTTTGGTGTCTGCAGTGTTGGGACTAATATCCGCTCGCGCCAATAACATTCTGACCACTCCCTCATGTCCGCGCCCCGCAGCCCACGAGAGCGGTGTTCGGCCATATCCGGCCCCTCCCTCATGTCCGCGCTCCGCAGCCCACCAGAGTGGCGTCCGACCATTTTTGGTGTCTGCAGTGTTAGGATTAACATCCGCCCGCCCTAATAACATTCCGACCATCCCCCCATCCCCGCGACGCGCAGCCCACCAGAGTGGTGTTCGACCATATTGGGTGTCTGCAGTGTTGGGATCGATATCCCCGTGTTGCAATAATAATTTTACTATTCCCTCATGCCCACGCTCCGCAGCCCACCAGAGTGGCGTTTGACCATAGTCGGCGTCTGCAGTGTTGGGATTAATATCCGCTCGTTCCAATAACAATTTTACTATCCCCTCATCCCCTCGCTTCGCAGCCCACCAGAGTGGTGTTTGGCCATATTCAATATCTGCAGTGTTGGGGTCGATATCCCCGTGTTGCAATAGTAATTTTACTATTCTCTCATACCCACGCTCCGCAGCCCGCGAGAGTGGTGTTCGACCATATTCAGTGTCTCTGGCGTTGGGATCGATATCCCTCAGCTGTAATAGTAGCTTTGCAACACCCTCATGACCTCCTGCAGATGCCCACGAAAGGGCCGTTCGACCCATATTATCCCTTTCGTTAATACTCCACTCTTTGGCCGCTAATAAAGCAATAACTACTTCCCCGATCCCGTGGAATGCCGCCCCATGGAGTCCTGTAAAGCCCTTAGACATAAACTGCTTATCCCTCGGGTTTTGCCAAAATCTATACTCATTATAATGTAGCAAGAGAAGCCGAGACGCTATATGTTCTTCGTATCTAATTAAGAGCTGGAGCGCAAGCTGAGTAACACTCTCTGTCTTCTCTTCCCCCGTATGCTTTCCCCAATAACGAGAAGCATATCCAACAAAGGGGACTATCGGTGGGGCAGAACGAAGAGTTGGCGAAAGTTCCCGGACGCAACGAAAATTAAGGTATGTCAAGCAAACCTCCGCTATCATCGAGTGTGGGCTTTGGAACAGGCCCGGATTGCTGGATAAATACTCTTGCAAAGTGAAGTGGACAAGCCGGACGATGGAGGAGGATTCCTCAACTGTGATGAGCCCAAGAGAACATCCTACCAATGTTCGAATTGTAGGAACGTTTTCAACATCCAGATCCGTGGATCCCATCCTTACTCCTAAGGCATGGCATAGCTCGCTATCTCGCAACGGTCGCTCCGAATTCGATATCCACATCAGCGCGTCCATCCCGAGTCTAGATCTGCTACCCTTCTGGGCCTTTATTCGTTCAAGAGTTGTCCCATACACATCCCCCAAATGATTGCCCTTAGTCATCTCGTCCAACTTTCGCTTCCTCTCTGAGATGGTAACCCCTCCCAGGATTGTGTCGATTGCTAGCGAGACAAGGAGGAATCTAAATAGCATGGTTAGTCGATGTAAGATTATGAATGAAATAAGAACGAAGGATTCTGCTACACACATTCCAGAGATCCTTTGTGGAATAACTCTCAGGATGTCCGCTCGCAAAGTATCGGACATTGCGTCACTCTCCGTGTCCATCTCCAACTTCTTCTTCAAGTATCTCTCTATATCATGCATCTTCGGACTAATCGGCACTATAACACTGCCTGTGAAGCGTTTCTCAATTTCAGCCTCAACCTGAGGTCTCCCGGTGAGAAATATTCGCGTCCCCCGTGACCCCTGAAGGATGTCCTTTAGTGATGCAAGAAGCTCCAGTAGATGCTTAGGAAGGCACTCATCCAGAGCATCAACACAGATAAACACCCTGGGTAATGTAGTGATAGCCTGCTTCAGCATCTGCACCATATCCGGAAGTCGCAAACCTCGACCGCCGACCTCCTTTTTCGCCTTTTGAAATGCCTTTTGCACGTGCTCCAGCACTTCCCCTCTAATTACGAGTTGCTTAAGGATGGCTCCTACGATGTTGGCGGTTGTCTGCTCCCTCTGGTCGCGGAAGTCGCAATAGAACATCGCGATCGCAATTTCTTCCGAACCAGGTCCGTCGCACAGGTCATCGATCACTAAGGAACTAATATTGCTGACTGTCGGTGATAATTCCTTCTTCTTCCAGATGGATCGGGAACTTACCTTAGATATGTTTTCCCCACCCCCGGATTCCCGGAGCAAAATAAGACAGCCTTATCCGGCCCGCTTGCATAACTCCTCCACTCCCGGAACTCGCTTGTTTCTAAAAGCCAATTCCCCACACCGTCGACCCTGTCAGTGCGTACATCGTGATGCCTTCCCCTAGGGTCGAGTGGCGAGAGCCATTTCATTATTTCTGGATTCTCATCGGCTATGATATTGTTCACCGTATTGTTATGACTATTAGTCACGTTATGGGAGTTGATATTGTTGTTACCAATCGAGATCGTGTGTCGATACGCTGTGTTGTCCATGGCGTGTCCAACGTGTTCGGCGAGCGTAGATATGTTATAGCGATAACTATGGCAGCGATATTGGAGGTTTTATGGAATTTGGACAAGCCGGGCTGAAAAAAGAGGGACTCCCGCGGGTAAAATTACTCTCCAATCATCTCCTGCTGAGTAAACACCATCACACTGGTGGCTGTAAGACATGAGTTCCACATCACACATTCGGATGCAGGGACAATCCATGCTTCTACACCTCCAGGAAACGTATGGTGCCGGACAATGCCAATCAACACCTTAGCGAACCCCAAATACGACCAACTTCAAACTCTTCTAAGTCAACAACAACAACTCAAAAGCTCAAAAGCTTCTGTAAAAGTCTTTATTTGATGGTTGTCTAGGGAATTACAGAGGGGTTTAAGGAAATATGAACTTCCTGCTGTGCTAGAGCAGTTCAAAGATTTCCTTTTTTTTGGTGGGAGAGGTGCCAAATTATCACACCCTAAAATTACTGCATCAGGTAATGTCTTGGCAGTAACATGCCTAATGCGGCAATAGATATTGCCGATCATTTCAGTGGGTGAGAGAACCTAACCCAATTAGGAAGGTGGTTGGCGCTTAGTAAGCGACGGCGAATTAACACAGGTGTCGATTGGCAGTGTTCGGCACTATACCGGTACAAGGGTCAGGCATTTAGTCATGATACAGTAGTACACTATCATAGGAAGGAAACATCATAAGAGATAGTCTCTCTTCATGCCAGAAAAATCAATAAAAAAAACTATGATAAGGGGAATTAATAGTTTCAAATGCTCATCAAATTGAACACTTCTAAATATTTTTTATGTATAGTAAGTTACTACTTAAAACCTTTTAGACTTGGGCTCGAAACGATATACGGCGAAACGAAACGAAACGGCGCCAAGGAATCACACCTAATACCCCGGAGGACAAAAGTGCATGAGTTTTCGTACAACGCAACCATCGCTAAAAAAAATAACCTTCCCAACACGCGCGAGGTCAAAATCCAACATAATGCCAGCAACACAACCTACTGACACACGCCAAAGAAGGAATACTGATAAGGCTGCAGAGGCCTTGCATTACCTAGTAAAACTTAGTCTTCTAGGCCAAAAAATGGTGGAAATAGGTGCGAGTCAAGTGCCTCAAAGTGAGTCTTCTCCCGAGAGCAAGTTAAGTTACGCGGCAAATATAATACTATCAACATAATATTATGGAAGTGCTGGACCTCGGGCCCCACAATCCTATCCCTTCGTTCGTGCCCGAATTTCAGAACCTTTTAGCGTTGCACTAATAGGATAGAAAGGACAGGAAGGGTAACGATAGACAACCCATCAAGATAAATTAAAATTAGGCGAAGTACTCGTACTTGTACCATAGTTGGGAGCAAATCTACGCAGCCAGCCAGGTTTCCATCATGGCCATGCTGACCAGTACTCATTTGGCACTATTCTGAGCACTACACCGCTTCTGAAGCACGAAGTTGTTCCTATCACGATTACCCAAATAAGCTATCTCAGCACTGAAGGGGATACCGGTACCACCCTTAATGTTCATCATATGCTTCTTACATCATAGTTGTCACAATTATTCCTAACTTTGCTCTCTTTAGTTACTTCACCAACTGATCACTTCCACTACTAGCTGTGCCCGTACTTAGCGCGAGGTCCTGAATACAGACGAAGGGATGCTGACTCCCATTTTTGCCTGAAAGAATTGCTACAGTCGCACCTCGCGATACTGAATGCCAAGTATCAGGTCCCTTCAGTTCAGTATAGTGAGGGGCTCAGTACAGCGAGGGTAGGCAAGTACAGTAGGAGGAGTATAACTCATAGCAAAAGGGGAGAAGGTAAAGGAAAATAGAGTGGGGTAATTGGAGATTCTTGGGTTAAAAATCTATGAGAAAAGAAGAAACGAGGTGAACAAATACATTCACGAACACCAAGAGAGTCTCTCAATGGCGTCAAAGGTTCGAGCAGGATTAACTCCTGCTCAGAAATACGAGCTTTGTGTTTTGCGATCAAAGCATCCTAATCTAAGGTTGTCCGACTTTGCCGAGCTCCCCGAATGTCCCAGGAGACCGGATGGCAGAACCCTCCCACTCTCGAGTCTTAGTGAACATATAAAAGACTGGAAGAAAAAAATCTTGGAGAGTCAACCTTTAGGTATGTGGTTGCTTGAGAGTGAAGGAAGCCTCTGGTGGCAGGGCTTGAATGGGTTCTCTAACATGATAGCAGGCCCAGAAGCAGTGAGGTGAAAGGCTCGAAAGGCTCAATTCCCAATTTTCGAATTTTTGCTGGCAAAGTGGGTTGATGCTGCAGAGTACGCGAGAGTACCAGTTACAGATGATGTTCTGAGAGCTCAGTCATTGGGTGTTCAAGACCATTTGACTGAAATTGGATGCGAAGAAATTTATTCTGAGTTCACCATGTCAAATGGCAGGCTTCAGAAGTTTAAGGAGAGGCACTTGATTGGTCGATTGAAGCGTCATGGTGAAGCTGGAAGTGTTGACCTCAAGGCCTTACCTTCTCATCGGGCAGAAATTTGCCATCAGCTCAGGTCCTTTGCCCTTCAAGATATCTGGAACTGTGATGAAAGTGGTTTACAGTACAACAAGCAGCCTGCGTACTCTAATGTTCGAAAAGAAGCTGGCAAGGTGCTGCCGGGTGTGAAGCTTGATAAAACACGGGTAACTACGTTTCATGTTACGAATGCGGATGGAAGTGAGAAGCGAAGGTTACGGGTAATTGGGAGGGCACAAACACCTCAGGCCTTTCGTCAAAACAAAATCAATATCAGCAACCTACCTGTTACGTACCGGTTCAACAAAAAGGCTTGGATGTTGAGTGGTCTTTGGTTTGAGTTTCTTCGTATGTTGAATGAAGAAATGAGAATACAAGGGCGAAATATTGCTCTCCTGAGTGATAACTGTCCAAGTCACCCTCATCCAAATTCACCGCCCGAGAACTATAAGGGCCCAATTACACCTTCCCTTACGAATATCACTCTCATTTATCTTCCTCGGAATACAACTTCCCACTTACAGCGTCTTGATCAAGGAATTATTGCTTCCTTTAAGTCAGCATATCGCAGACAGTATGCAAATTATATGGTAAGCTACTTTAATGCTGACCATCAGGCTCCACCAAAGCTCAACATACTTTCCGCGATTGGGTTAATGGTTGAAGCGTGGGAGGCCATCCCGGCAGCAACAATTCAAAATTGTTGGAAGCATTCGGGCCTTATTGGGGCTGTAAATGATCTGGTCCATGCCTCTACTCAGTCCTATACCGCCGAACCCTTCATCCAGCAAGCAGAAAGTGAGACTTGAGTTTCATTAAGAAGCCTAAATCCTGACCTCGACCCAAATACCTTCTACGATGACTTTTATGGTTTTTTTTCTACTTTAATGATGCCGAGGAATCTGAGGAGAGCAAGACTCCAACTACCCCAAATGCGATTTCCCTCGCGGAGGAATATGTCAAATTGGGTTTGCTTACACTTGGACCGGAGAAAATGAATCTCACTGATCTGGATGCACCACCGGTGATGATATTGAAGTGAGAGTCTCCTCCAATTACCACCGTACAGGGTGTAAACTCCGTACACTCTATCACCAGCTACTTGCAATCACTCCCTGTCAGCACCCTCAGGAGTCCCGCTGGGCGCTAAATCTCTATTCCCACAGTTGTTCAGACAACCACCTCTCTAGTCTCCGCACTCTTCCTATATGTATCACAAATTGTGACTAAGCAAGGCAGATTTCACATGACTCATACTTATGAGTCATAAGGTATGTTGGATTTCACACTACGACGTCACTTGACTCATAGTTCTCACATGACTACGCACTCGCGAGTCATTGTTATATTTTGATTGGTTAATTGTTTCATGACTCACGATAGTGACGTCATATGATGTAATGACTTTCGCACATGACTCATATTGTGAGTCATGGGTTTCGCGCAGGTGACCCGTTTGAGCACATGACTTGGTTTATGAGTTTTGATTGGTTAACGGAATGTTGGGCGATGACTCATATGAGTCGTTGATGGATTTCGCGATATGACTCACTATGAGTCATAGAGGTTGATGTAGTGCGAGGTGATGAGTCACCAGGGTTAGGGTTGTGACAAGATGCCTATATAAGGCGCTTGGTTCTGATGGAGTAACCCCTCACGAACCATTGCAACAACACCTCCAGCGATTGAAATCTCAACACCACGAGAAATCATCGTCACTTTCCCCCACCCACCTCTCTTCCCCCACGATGGCTTCTGCCTAGGGGTTGACGTTAAGCCATC
>Ga0307517_10004041_pt1 | contig 22681 bp, 10 predicted proteins | sample 23_EM_MG_FD_194515 | JGI IMG/M metagenome (GOLD analysis project Ga0307517, IMG submission 194515) | Populus trichocarpa ectomycorrhiza microbial communities from riparian zone in the Pacific Northwest, United States - 23_EM | ecosystem: Host-associated > Plants > Roots > Unclassified | place... | reverse complement strand
TTTTTTTTTAAAAAAAACAACAACTCGAGTCCAGATTCCAGAATATGGCGATGAATGTAGACAAAAGGCGAAGGGTGATATGGATTCGGAGGAGCCATGAAGAAAACAACAATTTCAAGGGTGTCTCTGGGAGAGTTTTTGTTTTTATTTTTGAGTATTTTTCTAAAGTGTTTTTAATTTGAAAAATTATTGAATTAATGCTATTTTTAGTGGTTTTTAATTATTTTAATATATTGATGTTATTTTTTTTATTTTAATATATTTTTAAATGAAATATTAATATATACCATAATCTCAAATAAACACAAATACGAGGTTATTGTTGTCTCAATGCTAGGTGACTATACAACCAACTTGAACCACAATTTATCTTCAATGATAAAAAAAAATCTTGATTCTTCACGATTCCACGAAAATAAATCTTCAAAGGCAAGAGCAGTGTTCCAACCACTCCATATATTCCCATTTCAACGTCGATGAGGGGCCGAATGAGTGAAACAGCTAGTCACTGAGAATATCAGATATCCTGTAAATAATGCTTGACCAAGAAAACAGCACCGTTACTTTTTTTGTACCTTTTTTTTTATCAAGGAAGCGTGATTTAGTGTTTAAACCGCATTTAATTCATTATTGAAGAGAGAAAACTACTTGGTGGCTGGTGCTAGGAGAGACTTTTTTTTTTTCCTTTTTGTTCCATGGAGAGGGAGGGAGGGAGACTCTAATATGAGATCTGTAGGTAGAAGAAAAGGCGAATTGCAGAAGAAAACATGGGCGTGATATTAAGCTCGAGGCACGTCGGCACCTTGTGATGTTTCGTGATAACTTACGTTGTACCCAGATAGGCATAATTGTACAAAATATACATGTAGATGCGAAAGTGAAAACACGGTGCTTGAGCAAGTAAAGTGAGAAGGAAACTTCTCTTCCAAATAGCACTTTATATTTTAGTGTCTCTCCCCTCCCCATAAAGCAAGGCAGGAGGTGCGTGATTCTTTAACAGTGCATAAAACTCAAAAAGACATGAACATTAACAATTGATTCTGGTTGACGATTAAGTTCAGATGGCAATGGATTTTGCTCGCCGATAGAACATACAGTAGGGGATTTCAAAACAGATGCATGTTCTGTTCAAGGCTTCCATTTCCATAGAATTCAAGAACCCATGAATTCATGGAAGAATAACAGAAAAGAAAGAAATGTAGGATCCAAATACTATACATCGCACGTTTTCCAAAACAAAAGGACTAGTGAATTTAAAATTTGTAACGAGATAAATTGCTAGGATAAACAAATGAGATATCAAAAGAAGCTCTTAAGAAAGAGAAAAAAAAAAAAAAAAACCCAACAAAGTGAAAACACATGCTTCTTACATCTTCACAAGCAACGAATGGAATAGCTACCTTAGCAAGACATCCTTGAATCTGAAGCAAAAGCATTCACCTTGTCTGTACACTCTAGCAGTCACTAGCATCTTCATCAAAAACCACGAGCAAAAAGTTTCTCCTTTGGAGATCTGACTGACCTACTTGCAGAAACTCATGAATTACCACGGTCCTAACCCATCTGACTCTTCCTCCATGGAGACAGGAAGATTAAGATCGATTAGCCCCCGAGTGGATATCTCAGGCACATCTTGCTCAATCACCACAGGTCTAACCCTGGCCGCTCCAATAAAATGGGACCTCTTATGACCACCCAAAGCTTGCCCTGATCGGAAAACCTTGGGACAGAAAGGACATTCGTGTACTTTCTCTATTTTCAACCCCAATTTTTTCTCTGCTTTTCCAGAAGAACTCTTCTCAATTGGAGTTTTTCCACTTCTAGATTGAATCATCTTACTACTATTAGCAATTGGATTAGGGACATAGTCAGTATCTACGCTGTTCTCCCCACTCTCATATATTGAATCACTGCAGCCGTTAATCCTGTTATGGCTGGTTCTGCGTCCCCCGAGAGAAACACATTTGCTGCCCCTGTTTCGAACGCTGCTGCTAAGATATTCGCATGACTCATTCTTGCATCCCTTTTGCGAATCCATCAAAGCTCTATCACCTTGATTATATACATCATCCACGATGAAATCCTTCCCCAATTGAGTTCTAATATGCCTTGACATGCTTAATCTTTTCCCTGATTCAGCATCCAACTCATCATCATAACTAAACACAGAATCCACTTCTTGCTTCTTGAATTCACCATTCCTAGCAAACCCATGAACAGAAACATCTGATTCAACCTTCTTGGGACCGTTCCTAAAGTACCCGGAATCAGAATTCTCAGACTGATCATTCTCAGCAGAATTTACCCCCCTTTGCGTTGCTTTCTTCATCTCCAGTGACTCGATACCGCTGGACACGAAATTAATACCGTCATTTACATTAATCCTCATTTTCATATATGATGATTTACCCTCTAAAACCACGGAATTGTTATCTGAAGAATCTGCGACTGAACTAAAACAACCTTTAAAACCAGAATCCTTGGACAACATCATCAAAGATTTAGCCACTTCCTCTTGTTCTTGCTCTATATCAGAAGTAGAAGATAAAGAGGCAGTATTTGTCAAAGATAATGAAGAAGTGTAAACATCAATAGCCTTGTACCTCATTCTTTTGGATCTCCTTGGCTCAATCGGATCAGTTGTCTCACTATCTGACTGCTTGTCCATGATGATTCCTTTCAACTTCATAGTAGCCCCCGACTGGTCTTGAAAGAAGTTCTTAGAGTGACAAGCCATGTGACCACAAAGCGCTTTCAGTGATTGAAACCCCTTACCACATTCTTTACACAGCTGTTCTGGCAGTGAAGTAGTATTGCTGGAATCCGCCACAAACCTGGTTGTTTTCTTAGGATTCTCTCTAAGAGCATAGCCAAACTGACCACCAGCTTCAGACACAGAGATTTGCTTACTTTTGTTTTCGGTCGTGCTCATCTTAACCTTAGCATCTTCATCAGTTGAGCAAGTTCCATTAGCATTCAAATGGATCCTAATATGACCACCCAAGGACTTGCCACAGGGATATCTTTTGTTGCAATACTTGCAAACAAAGTTGTTCTTTTGATTGGTTTCCATTGATTGATCTAATCAAATTGGCACGGTAAGAAGAACAAAATCAACAGCACAAATGTTACCTCGATCGCTGCATTTCAAGAAAGATAGGCACCCATTTGGTGAAAAAAGGGAACCAGGACGGAGTCAAACCCAGATCAGGTAGCAGATAGAACAGATCACGAAGTTTGCTGCTTTGGCACTGATGATTGATCTAGAGAATCAAAAAGAGTGGAGAGATGTGACGGTCTTGTTAAAGTACAAAGATCAGACCCACTAAAAGAAAAGGCCATACAAATCCCCTTTCTCAAGTGCACACATTAGACCTCTATAGAGAATTTAATGGGGTGTTTTAATGCCAAACAAAAATCAAAGCTCTAATGAAGAAATATGAGTCGAAGACGATGGGCGATGAGCAAGCTTTCTCCATGTTTAAGAACAATCAAAGCACAACACAACCATGGCTCTTTCTCTTTTCTCTCTCTAAAATAGAGATACTCTAGCCCCCCCCTCCCCCCTCTTATTTGTTTTTGTGATATTGTTGGAGGAGAATTCCATGCATGGAAGCAAAATATTGAATAGGGAAGAAAAGATAGGCAGCACGTGTACTCGAGTGAGAACCTTTCTGTGTGGAGATTGAACGGCCAAGATTAACTGGGCTTTTGAGGATCCCAAGGAATGAGGGTTTTAGTAGATACTACATTAACAACCAGCAACACTCTGACTGCACAGCACAGCAGCATCAGACTCTTTTATATCCCTTGTTTTGTCTTTGCTATATAAGCTCATACAAGTGAAGGGTCAGAGTCTCTCCAACCGTTACCTTATTGCTCTTCCTTAAGCTTCCCTTATTTATTTTTTACCCTTTTCATATCATATGCAAATGCAGCTACAATTTCTTTTTATTGATAATCTAATCTCGTGCTAAGAATTCGGAGCTTCTTCCTTCAAAATAATGTAGTTGCATCGTATAGGCATCCATGGACCGCTTGTCCCAGTAACCTAGCCTCTACTTTCCAGGATCATTTATGCTTGAAATATCCCACTTCTTAAGGAAAAATGCACCGGTAACAAGTAGGGTATTGGATTTTCATATCTATCATCTAATATAGGACACATCTGCAACACCCATTTGAAAGCAGCTAAAAAATCGAAAATCCACTCCTGCTGTTTATTTGCCCATCTCTATTCTTTGGCAATTCCAAGATTTCACAATTCATTCATATTTAGTACTATTGTTCTTCTTTTCTCTTTTTTCAATGACTAAGAAAGAGGAAAACCTACTCATTCGATTCCCGTGATTACTTCACAAATTACCTTGCGTTATGAAAGGGCTGCCTGAACATGACTAGGGCCTAGATAATTTCATGGGATTTTATAATTTAAGTCATTTTCCTGCCCATCAAAATAGAGATGTTTCTTGATATACCTATGGGGATGGTTGCTTTGATCAAGTCAAACCATCTTTGTAACGATCTTCTTGTCATATGCACGAAGATCATTGTTTTTTTTCCCTTGTTGCTTACCTTTTGATGTAGTGCATCTTCCTTAGCTGGTCCCGTCCCTTTCGGGGATTTAAATTGACCCGGTCGTTTCGTTTTTTTTTCATTTTTTATCCCATAGCCAAGAAATTATTTGAGGAAACAAATTTTAGCAGCTCAGGATATTGATGTTGATAACTTCTATCTACCACCAGAAACGTGTTAAAAATTTTCACAGTAACGTTCCCAAGATGACATCATAGTCGGAGCAAAAAGAAATAAGTATTTTATGTTTTGAGCAAAAAAAAAAAAAAAAAAAAAAAAGAAAAAGAAAAAGAAAAAGAAAGCAAGTAAAGAAGGAGGGTCCCTTGAGTTAAATTGCAGGCAACGTGATACCACCAATTGGAGATTGAACTTACTTTACTGGAATAGTTTTATAACTAGTCTTTTGACCCGCATTTGCCTGCGGGTTCAACTGTTTTTTTATAAACACAAAAATAATGCCAAGATTGCAGGAATTGCTTTTTAAAGTATCATTAAACCTGATGAACAATAATAATGTCATTTGGATTTTAAAAAAAATAAAGATTATAAAAATCTCTTTAAAAATAAATCAAAATAAATTATTCCTGCATAAACCAAAACAAAAAATATCATAAATATCAAAATAAATTAAATACTTGAAAAAGATTTCAGTATCCTGTTTTTTTGTAAAAAACAACAACGATAACATATTTGATCGATTTGAACTTTATGATCTAACATATCAAGCCCATAATTCGAGTCTTGAAATTCAATGAGTTTAATTAATTTTTTTTAAAATGTTTTTCCTAATCAAAGGATAAAAAACTGAAAACGAATTATTTTTAAAAAAATCTAAAAGGATAAACCGGAAGAAAACAAATTAAATGAACAAAATGCCTAAACTTTGATTTTTTTTTAAAAAAACATTGATTTGGTGTTATACTAAAACAGCTCCGGTCAACCCATGTCAACCTTCTACATTCGCGACTTAGATCACGAAACTGTGACAATCATGTACAAATCAATCTCAGAAAAAATAATCACGAAGTCAATTTTCAAAATAAACCAAATGCTTTAAAAAAATCAATCTAACATATTTTAAAAAATATATTCGAACAAAACAATATTGGATTGACACGGACTTTGTGTATTAACCCGTTAAACTTGCGACCATAGTCATGGTCTTAACTGGATCTAATGATTTTTTTTTATTAAATTTACTTTTTACCTAAATATAAAATAACAAAATTAAAAAAAGAAGAAGCCTGAAAGGAGCTCAGTGTGCCTAGACCTTATAAAAAAAGAGTCCGAACACGTGGGCCTTCCAACCTAGCTCACATGTTTGGGCTTGTATTTTTATATTTTTATTTCTTAACGAGGTAAACAACTTGTTGCCACCTCTATTTTTTTTTTTAAAAAATAATTGTTTGCAAAATTCAGCGATCGAAGGGTTCTTGGAAAATCGAGGCTTTGATTTTTTTATTAAAAAACTATTTTTCAACCATAACACCTATAAACACCCTGAATATTTTGATAAACTTATTTATGACTTCAAACAACCTAAAAAACAAGTCAAAAACCCAAAATAAAACCAATCCTAAGAATCTTCTCGTGGGAAGATCTACCTTCTCAAAAAAAATAGAAGTAAAGGTAACACTTAGATGAAACTCTTCTCATTAAATAAAATTAATCGACTCCAAATTAATTATTTTTATTGTTGGAATCAGCATAAACAAGTACTTTGTATCTCTTCATGGAAATGTAACAACTCTCTCTTCCCCTCAACAAAAAAATATTGAAAATGAGAGAAATAAAATTTAATATTAAAATTGAATTTTTAACAACTAAAAAGACTAAATACCTACTAATTATATATAAAAAAGAGAGGATAAACAAAACTTTTCATATGAAATTCAAAATTAGAATCTATCTTCTCCATTTTTTTCTCTCACTTTGGTTTTATATCTTTGCGCCTTTTCCCCTCATTGTAAATGGAAATTATTGTCTTGTAATATTCACTTAAAAAGCAATAAAGAGAACAAAATTTATTTTTATTGTAGTTGACCCACGAGTTTAAAACTTGAAAATTTTGCCGCCGTTAGAAGCCTTCACTTTAACATAAATAAGAAAACTACTGATAACATTATTAATTCATAGCTTATGAGTCTATGACTATTGCAGTTTGATGGATAAAGATGCCTCCTCAAAGCGGTGTTTATTTGTGCGACTGGATTGTATTTTTTTATTTTTAAAATATTTTAATATGTTGATATTAAAAAAAATATTTTAATATATTTCAATATAAAAAGCAATTTTAAAAAACATTTATAGTCCAAAAATCGCTCTAAATTGTTTGTGGTCATACGTCACCTACTTTGTACACTGTCCCACTCTTGGTTGTTTTTTTGGCCTCTTTGCTGATTTCCCTTGGCATCATCCTTTCCAAATTCTTCAACATAATGAACGTGCAAAGAAAATGGACCCCTCGTACCCTAATCTCCCAGGCTTCATTGCGCTCATAGGAGGAGCACATGAGCAACCAAAAGAGGTCGCACGAAACCGGCAGACTGATTTCTGGCAGCTGATTATACTATGATTGATGGATAACATAATATAAACGGAATAATGATGGTGAGAGGTCCAGGTCGACTATAACTGAGGCTGAAGTTCAAATGACGTGCTGAATCATGTTTGTAAAGTATAACGCAGTTGTTAACTGGATTTGATTTGCAGCTTTGCCGTCTTCGTATTGTGCCAACCTGAAGTCTTCGACCCTATGATTTACGCCTCGTTTGCTAGTCCTTGCAAAATCAAAACGAGCCTGGACAATGATTCCAGGACTGCTGCGCCGAGGCTAGGACAACCGGACAAGGAACCCAAATGACTTTCAGTGCCTTGCTCAAACAAGCTCAAGCAGTCTAGCACTTTAACCATGACTGAAAATATGACGAATTAAAGTTTGAGTCCTTTCCGATGACTGGCTCAGGTCGAGGATCATATAAGTTGTAGCGGGTGCGATGCAAGGTTTAATGGGTTAGAATGACTTCAGCCCCACTTACAAAATAGGATACAGTTCATCAACAAGTAAGAGTTGTAAGTCCTACAAAGCGGAAGGATGTAATGACTAATGTGATCCATTAATCACAACGATTCCATTGAGAAAGGTTGACTATGAATGTACATTAAGCAAGACCAAAAACAAAAAAAATTTCCTTTTTTTTTCAATTTCTTCTTATACCCTATTTGGGGGAAAACTCCTACCTTCTAGAAAGTAAGAATCTTGAAAAACATTCTTACAAAGAAAGACACCAGGATCCTGGTCTCTGCAGTGAATGCACATTTTGTACGCTAAAATGCCAGGAAACTGAGGGAGGCACTAGCTGATGCCATTGGCATCTCTTGTCTGGTTGTCACAGGTTCCTTGTCCAAAAATCTCTTCAATGATGTTACTTGTAGGAAGAAGATCAACACCCCTGATTGGACTAAAGTAACGGGCATCCCAATCTTTAGCATCACAGAGGTCCAACAAGTATACCTGATCCACATCATCACCACGTCCATCTACTTTACTGGGCAAGCATTTGCTATAGTCACTTCTATTTATATGCAGAGCACCCCTGGTCTCAACAGGACCACAAGAGTCAACTTTATCAGCTTGGAACTCAAAAGACATGCAAGAGTCATCTTGAACAATGAAATCCAACCCATCTTGACCAGCATTATCGTCCATATGCTTAATAGCAGGATCTATACTGTTCATATCAAGTGTTTCTGAGGCATAATCTATCCCAGAATCTTCTCCTGTGGTGTCTCCACTACCATCTCCCACCTCATCAGAAGCACCACCAGCATCATCATCACTGTCATCATTGATGTCATCTTCAAGAATATCGCCTCCCATGTCTGCATGATCATATTGATCAACAGGGGACTCGAGATCAGAATCTGCATCTTCTTCTAAAACTTGAATATAGGAGCCTCTATTGATCCGAGGCAATTCATCGTCATCACTGTCAATGTCCAGCAGGTTAGATCTGTTCTGAGCAGCTCGCTTCCGAAGCATAAAGACATTGAAGTAATAGCTGACAATTTCCTTTGTGGTTCTATCAGGAAACACTTGTGCCAAGTGCTTCCAAAAATTCTGGCCCAAGGACTCTGGCCTGGAATAAACAACTTCATGGAAAACCCGTTCCTCTTCCTTGGCCCATTTACAAGACACCTCCTCTCCCATGTCATAAAACCCCAAGTTTACAAAATTTTCATGCCCAGTAGATTTTAATAATTCTTCCCGTGCTTCCAGTATGTGCTGCCGCGCACATCTGACAGAGCCTTCATCCAGGCACTCACAATCAATTCTGCCACAAGCAGCCTCATACCTAGTGGACAGACATGGTTTTGTATCCGGCATTGGAATGATACAAGTTCCCACCAACTTCTCTTCATTATCATTATAAATGTGATGGTCTGATTCAGACAACGAGGAACCATTTGTATTGAATGAGTCTGCTAGCTTATCCTTCTTCATATGCCTGTCCCACAATGGAATGCTGGCTTGGTGATTTGGTCCAAGAGGAACTTGTTTCCTAGGAAATTCATCCAAATAGGATGAGTAGACATCTGCCAGATGTATGGATGTTTTCTGTGGAAACTCAGCCTCAAAATATTCAGAAGAAAGAGAAGAGTAAGATGCTGGCCAGGACCCAAAATCTTCATCACTGGAACTGCTGGTGACTAACGACAAAGGATCACTGGAGTCAGAATCTTTAGCAAAATTTGAAACTTCAATTAAGTCATTCTCAAATGTCTCATGCCACTGAATTTTGAAAAAGTTGCTCCCATAGCCATCTGCTTTACATGAAAAGAAATATATAACCAAATCAACCAACATATTATTTCAAAAGGTGAACAAAACACCATATTACAGTTGTAGACAAACAAGAAGTGAAGTTCAAGGCCACAATTTTTACCTGCAACATCAGGTTTCTTAGGCACATTACAATGTGCACCAGTTTCTGACAATTGAGTCAACTTATTGCAACATTCCACCTGTCTTGCCTGCTTAAAAGGAAGATCCTGAAACTCTTCATCATCAAAAGGCCGTTTAAATCCCATTTAAGCCTGAAATACAAAGAGCAAAAGGTTAAAGAAAAATTCAAGCGAAAGGGGGATGAAGCAATAATTCCTTAGCTAGGAGTCCACAAAATTGAACTAAGCACAACTTCCCATATGCACGAGGATCCAGCACCGAACTCCCTTGAAAAACTCAATGGCACAATCGAGAATCGTAGGAGATAAATAACAAGCAAATCACCAGTAAACATGCAAGCGTATACTATCAACATAGACATGCAAAAGGACATTTGTCCACGAGTAGTTACATAATCAATACAGGATTGCTAAATAGCTTAGTAAGAGACAGCGGTAAAAATCAGGTAGCATTTATATCAGCTTAGCTTTGCAGCATCCAATTACTCAAAAGCATAACTTAAGAACCTCTGAAATATTACTTTCTGACATTTACTAGCAGGGACATGAACGAAATTATCAGACCCGACACAAGCATGCAAATGTAACTGTAACCATAGACAGCAGGAGCCTCATGAAAACCGTCCACACACAGACACATAGTAGCCACTGCTAGCATTGTCTTCAACAAACAAAATCAGCATAGACACAGTTAGCGTTACGTTCAGTTAAGACAAGACACACGTACACGAACGGTGGTACAAAAAAAGATGGAAAAACTCATCAATACACAACTCTCCAACAACATAAAAGTTAAGTATTTTGAAACAGCTGCCAATTAACAGTAATTTACCTTTACAATAAGTTGTATTCAAACTTCAAAGCAGAATAGGGCAAATTGATCGTAAACGACACTTATTATGCACCAAAGATGATTTATTGATGCGTGGAGACGAACCCCTAAATCAATTTCACCGAATAGAGAGTCCAAAAAAAATTGGGAAAAACCCTAACCCTAGATTTTGAGATCACCAATAAAACCGGAAAATTACGGGCAAAACAGGGAAGATACAGAGACCCAGTAATGAAACGAGCAAAACCCCTAAACTTATTAACAGATTCGAGCAAACAGGAAATAGATCGAAGACTTCGAAATCCTAAACCCAAACGTAATTACAACAATCAACAAAATTGGACTTAAATTTTATGGGGAAATTACTGTAAAGACGAAACCGATTTAAAAAACATAAAGGATCGAGAGATTAGAGGTCCAGATGAGAAACCCTAACCCTAGAAAATTTTATAATAACGGCTGGTATTAAAAAAGGTACCAATCGAAAGAGGATGACGCGAATTGAAAGAATTGAAGGTTGGATCTAAGTGGTAAGAAATAATTTCAGAAAAATCGGAGATCGATTTTTGGATTTAATTACGTTAAAGAGACGATGAAAAAAGAGGATTTTTTAAAAGGTACGTGAGTCCCGTACACGACGCGGTCCGATATGCTAACCCGGTTAAATTTGATCATGAGCTGGATCCTAATATAAGCTAGACCGGTCCGGAAGTAGCGAAATTACATCAAGGTCCTTTCATAGCCTGGATTCATTTTATTGTTTTCAACGTCGAGTTATATGGTTGGTCTGGCTTAATTTTCTCTCTTTTCCATTAAAATCAAAATTTGAAATTCTCCATGATTTGATTTTTTTGAGGAGTAAATCTTGAATTGGCATAAGCCTTTTTTCTCCTTCATTTATTTATTTTTTATTTTTTTTATCAGTGTTTCGTTTTTAATAATCGAAGATATAACGGCAATAGTATTCCAATTCCATTCCAAATAAAGTACAATTTTAAATTGAAGTTATTAATTTTATATTTTCTAATTCAATCTATTAACTATATGATGAAGCAATATATCTCACCGAAGATAAAATCTCTCATTTTCTTTTTTTAAAAAATATTTGTAATATCTCACGTAAGATTAAATCACCCGATTTTTTTTTAAAAAAATAAAGTGCATTTTGCTTTCGATTTTAATTGTTGGATTGTTTGTAAATAAGTTTTTCTCTGTAGGAAATAAGTAAATTCTATTTTTATTTGACCATGTCAGTAGTTTATATATACACGCACACCATGACGTCATCTGCCGATTGTTTCTCTTTTTTTTCTCAAACCGTCTACAAGAAAAATGGTAACGTTTTCGAGATATATATATATATATATATATATATATATTCCAAATCAAATTTGGGATTTTTTTTCGAAATCAAATTACTTATTTCATACTTTAACTTAAAATGATTTAATTAAAAGATACAATATATTTTAAATCTTCATGAAAGATTTTAAAAATGTATAAAAAGTAAATAGTAGCATTCTATTAATTATTTTTTAACATTCACTTTAAAAAAATAGACAGAGATGATTATAAGAGAGAATAAAATTACTTCAAAAGTGATAAAAATATTTTTATTTGGAATTTATCTTTTATATCTATTTATTTCTTTAAAGTGTGGACTAAAGAATAGATATGATGAATTATTTATTTATTGAGCACTTGTTACTTGTTATTTATTGAGTACTATAAAATTATTGGGCTTAAATGATATATATTTTTCTTATTTTTGTATTTAAGAAACTTTGTTTTTTAAAAAAGCAAGTATGTTATGAGAAATTCTTATTTAGTACTTATTTTTTTTAATGTCTCTTTTTGAAACCATGTTGATGTATTTGCATAGAAAAAGAAGTCAATGTCTAGACATTTTCTTGGATGAGAATCTTCAATACTCTTGAGTGTATCATCATTTGTATTTCATCCATTTAAATTGTGCTGCATGAACTAGTTAACAATCGCATTAAATTAAATTTTATGCTAAACAAAACGAAGACATTCTCGGCTGCGGAGAGTTTGCATTTCTGGGTTTGTAGCCTACATAGAAGGCTACGTACCTGATTTTTTTACTCTCTGTGGAGTGTCTGTTGGTTATCATAAAAGCGAGTTCCATCTCCTTGCACTGTTTCAAGGCTCGTCAAATCTTGATGTAGTCTCATTGACACTTACCATTGAATGATTTGTTGGCGTCTCTTAAGAGTTTGAAGCAGATTCATGTTCCATAGGAAAAGGGAGAGCAGAGCAGTACAAGGAGTATGTACTGAAGTATTTTTACAGGAGATATGATCAAGGTGAATTGTGATGGAGCTTTTAAGGGAGAAGGGAGGCTGAGAAGGCTCCAAAAATTACAACCTTTTGCTTCCTGTTTTATTAAAGAACATCTTATCCCTGGCAAAATAATAATCAATTAAAGGCTACAGTATAGTATTAATTATGAAAAAAAGAGTTATAAAAGGCATTAGTTTTTCTTTATTCACGCGGGCAAATTCTTCAAAAACTTGAAAATCACATTAGTACGGCATCCTAGCTAACCCACCTTGTTGCATTCACCTCGGTCAACGGACAAAATACCGCAGGTTAATGACAATGTCGGATCCTACATTCTTCTACTGACAAAAGCATAACGTGATGCCCCCCAACAGAACGATACTGTATATATATAGGAGACAGGATAGCTGGAAAGAGTGCTAAAATTTCCAGATGTTCTGATTTATTACATTAAACCAATAAGAACAGATAAAAATTTGCTACCAACAAAAGATATCCCAACACAATGGTGCCAGGGAACCCATCCATCACATAGAAACAATCGAATCCCAGAACTATAAAAATATTTATGGCTAAAAGCAGAAAAAATAAAAAAAATATACGATGAGGGGTCTCGCAATTTGTGATTCCACTACAACCTGCCCCGAGTCGCTTCAAAACATGTAGGTCTTATGCCACAGCAGGCATGTCCTTCAGCCAGGCATCCAATGGCTTACCAATGGAGTAAACAATAAAGCCAATTTGCCTCAGCTTATCAACATCCACTACATTACGTCCATCAAAAACAAAAGCAGGCTTCTGCATATCATCATAGATCTTCTGGTAATCAAGAGTTTTGAACTCATCCCACTCAGTTAATATGCAGATCCCATGAGCACCCTTTGCTGCTTCATAAGCATCCCATACAAACGTAACTTGCTTGATAGCCGTGGGGCTCGCTGGCTGAAGATGAGGAGGCCTATCCAATTCAGATTTGTGCATTGAGAGATCCCTTTGAATCTGTTCCTGTGAAACCTGAGGGTCATATATGCTCAATATAGCCTTGTCACCCAACAAGCCCTGGCAAACACCTATGGCTGGGGTCTCCCTTGTATCACCTGTGTCTTTCTTGAAAGCAAATCCTAAAATTGCAATTTTCTTACCTGAGACTGTGTTGAACATGGAGGAAACCATCCGGTTCACAAAACGTGTTTTTTGGTACTCATTCACCTGAACAACCTGTTTCCAGTAGCTTGCAACCTCGGGGAGGCCATTGCACTCACAAATGTAGACCAGGTTCAGGATATCCTTCTGGAAACACGATCCACCAAAACCCACACTTGCATTCAAGAACTTTGGCCCAATCCTCGTGTCCTTTCCAATAGCATGGGATACTTGGAAGACATCTGCACCTGTGGCTTCACAGAGTGCCGACATGGCATTAACAGAAGAGATCCGCTGTGCCAAAAAGGCATTTGCAGCAAGTTTCGAGAGTTCAGCAGACCAGAGATTGGTGCATATGATCCGTTCCACAGGAACCCAATGGGCATATACATCTTTCAATGCTTGAATTGCCTTCTTCCCTTCTGGGGTCTCCCTGCCACCAATAAGAACTCGGTCTGGGTTGAAAAGGTCCTGAATTGCAGTTCCCTCGGCAAGAAATTCCGGGTTGGAAAGAATCTGAAAGTTGATGCCTTCGCTGTTGTGGGTCAAAATCTTTTCAATTGCTTCTGCCGTTTTCACTGGAACTGTTGATTTCTCAACAACAATTTTGTCAGTTTTTGATACATCTGCAATCATACGAGCAGCACTCTCCCAATAAGCTAGGTCGGCTGCTTTGCCAGCTCCAAGTCCCTGAGTTTTGGTTGGTGTATTTACTGATACAAAGACTATATCAGCTTCTGCCACATGCTTTTCCACATCTTTGCTAAAGAAGAGGTTCTTTCCCCTGCACTGTTTTACCACGTCATCAAGGCCTGGTTCATAAATGGGAAGATGGTCACTATTCCAGGCAATAATTCGCGGCTCAAAAATATCAACAACCACTACTTCAATGTCTGGGCACTTCAGTGCAATCACGGCCATGGTAGGCCCACCGACATAGCCAGCTCCAATGCAACAGATCTTCACCATATCTATATGTAATAGATAGCCTAAAAATAGAATTAAAATCACAATTCAGTGGAAGTGCACAATCACTTTTGCTTGATGATACAGGTAAGAGATCCTGGATACAAATTCTTCCTCAAATCTAAAATCAACTATTCAGTTAGAAAACTTAATGAGTACACGTGAACTTGGAAAATTAAAATCTTCATACCATAACTCGGATCACACTATGACATGCTTTAGCATGCAATTAACATTCAGTTTGTTTCACTTTTAACAAGCTAGACTAATAACATGACTTACCTCATAGAGACATGGGGATTATAGACTCCATTACCTTAAAAATCACAGATCCAATGTTGCACTATAAAGCAAGAATTAAAAGTTTACGAATTTAGAGAAACCGGACATTTAAGTCCAACGTCTCCAAACTCTTCCTTCGAGTGTCAGGAATCAAAATTACGACAACCAAGTTCAGATCTAGAGCAGGCATAGACCAATCATCCCATGAACAAAGATAAAAGCATAACAGATCCACCCATCATCAAACAGAATTGTGTGCTATACCAAAAACTAATGCCCATGAGCCAAAAAGAAACGTGTACAATGCAAGCAAGATACCAGATAAAGGTCAGAGTGAAACTAAAACGGTTACCTTCGTAATCTTCTGGTTCTCTAAGTGAAATGGGGGATGGGAGAGGTATAGACTAAGAAGAAACGGGAAATGCAGAGTAAGAGACAGAAAGGGAAGGCAAAGGCGGGATCTTCTTCCGCCGAAGAATGAGGTAAGTGTAGAGGCTTGAGTTTACCTTGTATTTATTATACTACTTCAAGATCTGTTTCCATGATGACCAAAAATAGCACTGACACGTTTCTACTTTAGATTTCTCCCATTGCACTTTAGCCACCTAGTTTTGCTCTAACTTATCTATCAATTATGAAAGCACAAGAAACCAAAAACAAAAATTCAAGAGAGTGCTTTCTACGATTTATTGTATCTTTTCTTCTTCTTCTTCTTCTTTTCTTTTTTATGGTCAAACTGTCAAAGCGTAAATGTCACTCATAGTTATTATATATATATATATATAAAAAAAAAAAGCGAAATTGTGTATTCTATAAAAAAAATACAAGAAAAATAATTGTATAAATTCTATTTCAAGCGAGGTAAATTTCACACCCCCAACATTTATTGAGGCACCGACAGTGCGATCTGTACTGGTAAGTAATTTTGGTAAAAGTTGCCGTCGCTTCTACTGGCACGTAAGAATTAATTATTTTTTCCTTTTTAGAGAGATATGACAACTTGATATAAATTCGACATTTGGTCTTCTTAAATATATTTCCTAGAGGTTACTGGGTGGATGAATCTTATGCATGTTCTTAAATATTTTCATGGACTAAGGGAGTATACAGCAATTTTCTAGGAAACAAAATTTTGTTATATTTTTTATTAAGAATTTACGCGATATCTAGTCCAAAATTCACATGAATTGTATTTCAGGAACATAACAAATGACCCTTTTTTTAAAATTAAAATCTAGGTTATCGAGAGAGAAAACAATTGGATTAAGAGGAATCAAACTGTGTTAATTTCAACTAGGCCAAATATCTAATATCTTGATAGCTTATAAGCAAATTTGGGGCATCTTATAAATGAACTCTCCAGGACGGAGAAATCATGCACGGTTTTTCATCAAATATATTCATTGAATAATATATTTTCTAAAATAAATTGTTATGGGAATCTATCAGTTCATTATATATATTTTATGCAGAGTTACTGTAAAGTTTAGTAGATGGATGTGCTCACACACGCATAAGCTCGTTTTCGTAGACTTTATACACACATATTATCCTTTTACATTTACTATTTAAACAAATATATAAACGACAAATTCTATCAATCAAATGATAATCTTTTTTTCAACAAAACCATTTCGAATTCGAGTTTTTCATGTAAGTGTATTTTTATCAATACGTTTGAAAATATATCCTGATAAATAATCTAAAATATAAAGAAAAATTCAGAACAATATACCTGTACTAAAGATCGAGAAAAGAATGTTAATTAGACAACGTATATATCCTGTAGCAACTTTTTTTTTGCCCCTCTCTTTGATGGTGGCTCGAGGGGACTAGCTAGCCAACAAGTCGTGGTGAGATCGAGAGATTGGTGGGTCTATGGAACCGAATGGTCATGAGTAGGATGGAAGCCACATGAGGAAATATATATAAGATGGCAGTTAGAGATCCAGATCGGAAGGAAAGAGGTTGTCATGACCTCCACCATAAACTCATGCACAGTCTGTTCGAATGCACATACTTTTTTTTAATGCATTATTAATCAAAACGTGGAAGACACTACAATTTAAATTAACTGAGAAGTGACAGAGACGAGCAGCAATGGACAGAAAGGGGTTGGTCGTTGTTCAAGGAACTTGTCTAGGGAATTCAAGGTTAGGAATTTATACGAACCCAGATGTGCCATGTGCCATGCACGTGGCTGATAATTTTGACAAACAAGATGGATGGAAAGACACATTAGAAAATAGAGACAAATAAAAAATAATAATTGATTAATATTATTGTACAAGGTATGGCTGAATGTATAAAAAATATAATCTGATGAAACACCACACCTTCTTCTGACAATCTTTACGAAATGTCAACGGCTCCATCATAATCTGATGTAAACTTAATTGCATGTGTCATGCTAACGAGACGCCCTAGTACGTCATCGTTATAGACGGAAAATGGTAAAATTAATTCTTTGCTACTCCTGACAAGTTCAAGACAATGGCTGCCTTGGAGCACCCATGCACGTACCAACCATGATGATAAAGGTTCGGAGATGAAGTGAGAATATGCTCTAGCTATCTGATCGCAGGCTCTCAAAGCTCCAAGCCAGATTGTGGCTACATCTGTGATCTAATGTTAAGAGAAGAGAGATTTCTTTTGTTTATTTCGTCTTCAAGCCAATATTCAATGGCCCGAATCTTGTGGGGTTTAGTTTCTCTTTGTGGGATCGCTATTTATCTTTGATTCAAAAACCATGGATTTTGACTTCAATACTATATATCTTACAGGCCCATCTGTGTTCATTATCTTTTAGTCCCCAGCTAGGATTCCGATCCAAACGGAGCATCTTAGGCAGTAGATAAAAAACATAAGATGATAATCTTTGGGTGCCAACTGCCAACCTATTACCGGCCACATGGTAAAATCAAGCCATCTTCTGATGGCAATAAATTAGACTGAGATCTTTTCAAAAATTTAATTTTTTATTTAAAATTAATTATTATATATTTTTTATGTGCTATATCAAAAATATTATTTTAATATATTTTTAAATAAAAAAACACTTTAAAAAATAACCTATAATATTTTAAACATGCCTTATTGAGTCTATACGCTGGAAGGGTCTATTTATGTAGTGGATTTTTGTCGGAAACCGCGTGGCTCCTTTCCTCGTACGGCGTTGGAATCCTTGTTTTAGTAGGGTTTGGGATGAGATAAAACGAAAACTTTGGTACCTCTATTTATAAAAGTTTCAAGTAACCGTCACTTTTTTCTTTTTACATTTAAGTACATATATTTCTTTTCTTTTTTCAAATAAGTCTATCTATTTAAGTGTCTTATCTCTATTTTCTTTTCAATTAAATACTTCTCTTATAACTTATAAAATTATCCAAGATATATCCTTTAAATCTATAGATGTCATCTTTATCGGAACCTTCTGTTAAAAAGAAAATAATAACGAAGATGTAAATACATAATTTGCCTTGATTAAATACTTTGATTGAAATGATTAAAATATACCAACACGATAAAGTAGCCTATCTCACGATTTATTTACTCGGTACCATTCCATCCGATAATCAAACTGCTTACTGCCGAGACACAAACTCTAGCAGTCGAAAATTTGCATTTCTCTGCCAGCATTGAGGAAGAAACCGTACTAAAATTGACATGTCTTATAAGTTATATAACATCTTGTTACAATATTACGCTTGAAGAAAATTAAGACATGTAATTGTAAATCTGTGTGTGTGAGGATGTCTGCATTTGCCCATTCAAATCTTCATTTTCTCCGCTTTAACTAGAAGTCAAGAACTTTTTGAACCACTGTACAGAATCCTTGGGGTACCTCTTCAGCTTGTCCTTGTAATCCACAAAGTAGAGACCAAACCTTGAAGTGTAACCAGCTGCCCACTCCCAATTATCCAAAAGAGACCATACAAAATACCCTTTCACATTGCAACCATCTTCTCTGCGATAACAAAAACAATAGATTATTAGTTTGCTTGCAATAGCATACGATCTCAGAACATATATGTGCCGAGGCATGTAGGCGAGGGATCCATACTTAATAGAAGCTAGCAGGTTTGTCAGATAGTCATTGTGGTATTTGATCCTTTTCCCGTCCTTCAGAGCGTCTTTAATGGGGGTCAAGGCGTTATTTGGATCATCCATCCCTGGGAAGACCACAGAAACAGAAAGATTTATGGTTTTTCTTTCATGACAAGGCTTTATAAGGGCCTAGACATTCTTCATAATTGGAGATGAAGAAAAGAAAAGGTAGAGATCAGTTTCTATAAAATCATAACATGTCAATTGCATTCCAATTTTTAAGATAAATCGACACATCAGTTTATACAAGAAGAGAAACACAGAGAATGCCTTTTAACAGAACCAATGATTATTCAGAAGATTACCATTTTCAGTTATAATGACGGGAGGATTCCCGTACTTTTGCCTGATGTGATTCATTAAGCTTCTCATCCCTTGAGGTACTATGTACAACCATATAGAATTCGCCTGCAGTTTTAGACAAGTGATAATGAATAGTTAGAAACACAGAACCCCAATGTGCAGCCATAAACGAGTTGAATGTCAATGAACTTTTCTGTATCAGAGAATGAATAGACAAATTTCAATCCAGTGCAACTGGATTGAAGAAAGAAGAACGAAATCAGAAACAATGAACACTCATATGCTACTAGCTTGGCCCTGCATTTTCTTGCTTCTAGTTTTGAACTTGTATCATATTGTTACTTGGTTTAAATGATGGATCACAATATTTCAGTTCAGTGAGGTGCATACCCGGTCTCCAATGGGCTTCTTATTTTCACCGAATGCTGAAAAGAATGAAAGCACACATATCACAACAGTTATTTACAATTTTTTTTAAAAAAATTACACTGCTGTTTCACTATCTCTACTAGGTAATAGAAATAGTTGAAAAGAAATTATTTCGGAGGATTTTTGTTAACTCACGAAGGGTTATGGCACCAGAGTCCGCGACAGAGTCATTAAGGACTTTGCCAATTACATCGCCAAGTAGAGAGTCATTGCTTCGTGCATAAAATGTTGTGTAGTGATTGATACCAACAAAATCCAAAGACCCTTTAACAAGAGCAGCATCATTTTCGGTAAACTTTGGCAGTCTATCTCCGACTCTGTTTCTCATTGAGATTGGATAGTCGCCTAAGATCAAAGGTTCAATAAACCTGGAGGAAAAGCATAATGAATCCACAAATTAATATGGACATATTTTAGATATGTGCTACTTCTGTACTACATGAATTAAGCTTGCATGACTGAGTGTGGGCCTCAATTCTGATTATGATTGGCTGTTCATTAGTATCTTTATTAGAACCATAACAAATCGAGGGCATGATCTGGTCAATGGATAGATCATCAGCACTCGACTACCAGAAATTAGAGAGCGATCAATTCTTAATGTTTCTGAAACAGCCAAAAGAACCATTTCTCTCTCCTGTATAAGCTATTGAGAACCAAGAAAACTAGAACACGTATATGTGATTATAGATACCAGCCAAGCTGAAAATCCTGGGCTCTTTGGGCTGCTTCGATGTCTTTCGTGCTGTTTGTTGCTGGTTCAAACCATATCACATCAAGTGATATGCCCACAGATCCTTGTTGTTTTGCCTGAAAATTTTCATGCCATAATATCATGCCGGAGCTTAGCACCAACGGAAATAGAAAAAATATATGATAAGAACACAAAATGAAAAAAATAAAGGGCAAAGGCAAGTTGTGCGTCCTCACAACTAAGCTCAGGATAATATATATTTGCCTTTTACCTTGTACTTTTTCCTGTAAATATCTGCCGCAGCCCCATGAGAAAGAAGCATGTTGTGGGCGACTATATAGGGCTCAGTTGCTGAATTTCCAGCCCGGCAGAAGAGGTGGAGAAGGATAGAGCATCTTCCTGGAGCCTGGAGACCCACATCATAACCCTGAATAGAAACTGTATGAGGCTCATTGAACGTGATCCAATTCTTCACCCTGTCACCATAATTCTGAAAGCATGTCTCTGCGAATGTTGCAAAGTCCTTTCTGTAAATGAGAGAGATCATCTTAACCACCAAAATCATAAAGGTAATTCTAATTGCAATTTTGCAAAGTATAAGAACAATCTTTTACATGATCTGGGGGCTGAGCCATCCATTATATCTGTCGTGCAAGGCTTGAGGAAGGTCCCAATGGAATAGGGTCACATAAGGCTCAATTCCTGCATACGTTATGCAGCATAGGTAATCTTTGACTATCAAAAACTATATTAATTATCACTAACCAGTGACAAAGTTGAAGAATGTATATTATGTTTACAAGCTATTGAGTGTTCTCAACATGGGACAAGGATACTTAAGCTACATGATTTTCGTAGAACTCTATTCTAGCTCCGAAGAACATGAATCTCGCCAGAGGATGATTTGATGTAAAGGTTTACCTTGAGCAAGTAAAGCGTTGATGAATTTGTTGTAATGATCAACTCCTGCCTGATTGATTTTCCCTGTTCCATCTACATAGAGACCTCACCATTATTCCATGATATCACCCTCGAAAATGAATAGCTGTTATTCACCCAAAAAAAAAAAAGTGTAACTGTGCTGTAAACTTACTAGGATATATTCGAGTCCAAGAAATTGAAAATCTGTAGGCATCCATTCCCATATCCTTCATAAGTTTTATGTCTTCCTGTTTCCAAATAACCACAAAGTAAATTGTTAAGAACACATAGTATAATTGCTGGGTTTTTTTTTTTTTAACTTTATGCTGTACCATACCATGATTGACTTTCATGTCTAAAAGCAATATTTAGTAGCTCAAACTTTCATAAAATGGAGGATTCGTATGAGAAGACGTACATCAAAGTGGTGGTATTGATCCACAGCCACATCGGCATTGCTGAAATCAATTATCTTGCCTGCAGGACCAATAACTTGATAAGCTTATTAACAGACATATCAAAGGTTTTGAAACTACAACTTGACCTGACAACTCCCAACTTCAGAGCTGGTTTCTGAACTAGCTTGGGAAGCAAATTGCTACCTGACATTGCACAATTTTGCTTTATGCATTCAGCTACTAGCTTGATGGTTGCAAGGTCAAACACTTTTACATGTTTAAAGCGGATTTACAAACATGCAGCGAATAGAAACCCCATATCATCTGATAAAAATTTGAACTAAAAAGCGGAAATGGTTTTATGCAGCTTCAGTACTTGATATCCAGGACTACTCTACTTCTACAACTAAAATTTGATTCAGTAATTTAAACTGAAATAGTACAGTAATAAACCAGGCACATGTTAAGGGATCTTCTTGCCAGAAAATATTTCTTTTTTTGAGGGGTGGATATTCTCTGGGATGTGTTTAATTACCTTGACTGTTAAATATACACATGCTAATCATGGAGTGGCCTTAGCCACTCTGAAAATGAAATAACAGATAAGTGTAGACTTATTATTTTGCTTGACTTGCTTCGTATGTTCAGGTTTCCATTGCAATGAACAATAATTCCATTAAATTATAGCTTTAAATTGATGCTGATTAATTTATTGTGCAGTAATTATACCATAAGATTAGTTCAAATGCTAGAAAATCAGCT
>Ga0307517_10004040_pt1 | contig 22682 bp, 11 predicted proteins | sample 23_EM_MG_FD_194515 | JGI IMG/M metagenome (GOLD analysis project Ga0307517, IMG submission 194515) | Populus trichocarpa ectomycorrhiza microbial communities from riparian zone in the Pacific Northwest, United States - 23_EM | ecosystem: Host-associated > Plants > Roots > Unclassified | place... | reverse complement strand
AAGAACTCATTTGGGAACGCGGTTGAAACCGCGTTCCCATAAATTATTTTTTTTTGCTATAATTTAATATGGTTTGTACGTTTTGGATCGTTTGATATGCTGATGTCAAAAATGATTTTTAAAAAATAAAAAAAACATCATTTGCATACATTTCGGCACGAAAAGTTATTTGAAAAGCAACCGCTACCACACTGCCAAACACGCTTTAAGTTTCATTTAAAAATGAGCATGTAATTGACTTGGGCAAATTTAGGTGCTCGACAAGTCAACATGTCCTATTAATGTAGTCAAAACTCGAACAAGCTTCCATTATTATTATTTTTAAATAATATTATTTTAAATAAAAATAGCAACAAATCAACTTATAAATTAAATTAATCCGCTCAAGTGGTGAACTAGGTATAAGTTTCAGAACCCTGTCCGATACACACAATACAAAGAAAGGAACCTACGAGGAAGGAGGTTTTGCCGTTTACCCTCCAATTCCAAAGAAGAGTCAAAATAAAATAAAAAATAAAAATCTCGAGAAGATGATTACATACTGACATATTTACAGTCCAGCCCCTCATCACCAACGTATATTTTAGTAGTTAAATAGAATAAGGAAAAAAATAAAAGCGCAAAATTTCAAGGCGCTTTCTCTCCAACCCAAACAGTACCTCTCCTCTCCGTATCTGTTTCTCAGCTTCTCTCCTCAACAAACAACGTTGTTAAGAAATCAAAATCCTCTGTTATTTTAGTCAATAATAATAAAAATGAGCCTCTTCAACAAGAAACCAAACCCTAAAGGTTCGACCATGCCCTCTCTCTCTATCTGTTCCATCAATTCCATGACTGCTTGCTTGATCATCTCTGTCTGTTATATCCGTGCAGTCGCTCGAATTTGTTGCTCTTCTTTGATTGATAAAGCCATCCAATTTATCTCACCAGCGTCTTAGTTTTTTTAAGTTGACCTGTTTTTTTTCTTTTTTTCTTTCTGAGATGTGGAATTGATGCAGCTCTGCTTTGATTTTTTTTTGGGTTAAATTGTGAATTTCTTTTTTGGTTGCGCAGAGGCTCTTCGAGACAGTAAGAGAGAAATGCAAAATTCTACTAGAGGTATTTGCACTGCTATTTTCGACTTCTAGCCAAGTTTACTTTCAGCTTTCGAATTCAAAACCAGATTAAATGCAAAGGGTGATCAAACTCTTAAGAAATCATATTATATAGCACTGAATTTACTTGTATTTTCCTTTTATTTTTGGTTTTGGTTTTGGTTTTGAGTTTTTTCGAGTAGAAAAGAAGGGACATGTGATTTGGTTCGTTATGGTGGTTTGTATGGAAATGGAACTTAGTGAGATAACTAAAGAAGCTCAAATGGGTCGTGTTTCCATTTGCTGAACTGTTAGCTGGGGTGTTTAGATTCAAGAACCTGGTACCACCTTCTATTATTTGGATTATGAAGTGAAATGGGCCGGCCTGTTAGTTGTTGAAAGCCAAGGGATGGCATTGGATTTTTGTTTTGGGTAACCCAAAAAGCTACTTCAGGGTAGGTCCTCCTCTGGGAAGTTGAATGATTGTCAATAATGATGGTCGAGGGTGGAGGAAATGGTGGGAACTTATATATGATGCAAGCTTTATTGCAACTTACTGTGCCATCATGCAAAGACGAGATCTTCTCAAATAAAAAATAAAGGAAATAGAATGATGCAGTTTCCTCATATGGATGCTATATTAGAGACAGACTAGAGCTTCTGTGGTACAAGTGCATCAAATTTATGGACCCATCAAGTTCTTGCCTTCACTTGTCTTAACCTATTGAATGATCACATAAGTTTGAAAAACATGGAAGACAATTTTGTAAAGCTCTTGATTTTGGGATCCTTTTTGGACTGCCAAGAGCACAGGGTCTTAAATGGTATTTTGGGTGTGGCTGGCACTGTCATTTTACATTCTCCATGTCATTGAATCCCAAGATGTAATTATGGAGGGAGAATTAAACTATCTTCTGGTTATCATCCTGTTAGATTACAAGGCGGGAAACTTTTTTGAATCTCATGTTATTGTTTTTTCTGGCTTTCACCTTGATTCAGGTTTAGAGAAGGAAATCGGAGCACTGCAGCTAGAAGTAAGTAAATGTTGTAGAATGATGATTTCTTTTTACAGTTTTGCTGTTAGATTAGATCTAACATATTTGTCATCTCTTCAGGAAAAGAAGCTTGTTGCGGAGATAAAACGAACAGCTAAGACTGGAAATGAGGTATCTTGCTTTAATATAGATTCTCCTTGCTGCAAGAAGACTTAAGTTGCTGTGTTCTGTAACTTTTCCATAACAATATTCATTCATATTTCTTGAGTAATGAATACTGAACGTCATGTTCTTCTACTTAGGAGCTAGATGTCCATTATGAGTTCAAGTAGTATTTAATGCAGTGCTTTGCATTCAGTAGGGATCATTTTACCAAAATTTTCAAAAGATATGAAGCTTGTTGACGAGTGTGACTGCCTTCAAACAGCTACCTAGTTAATCCTTTTCAATTCTTCTCTGATTCTTTTTTTTTTTATCATCTGGACAATGCATTTTGCAGGCAGCTACTAAAATTCTAGCTCGGCAGCTAATCAGGCTCAGGCAGCAAATAGCTAATTTACAAGGTAGTCGAGCTCAAATGAGAGGCATAGCAACTCATACACAGGTAAAGCTGTGAAACCATGTCCTTTTTTCCTTACTGAGGCGAAATGGGTGGATTGCTCTTTTTAGTGCATGTGCAATGTGTTCTTAACAATGTTTATCTGCTTCACCAGGCAATGCATGCCCAGTCTTCAGTTGCTGTTGGTTTAAAAGGTGCCAATAAGGCAATGGAAGCTGTGAATAAGGTTAGTCATAGACTCATAATATATGTAAGGGCTTTATATTGATCGAGTGTCAGATTAGTATCAACATATTTTAAGATGCAAGTCTGAACACTGATAATGAGCTTTAATTTGAAAGCAGCTGTGATAAGAACAGCATACAAGTTCTTTTTAACTCAATTTTTATTTCATTGCTACACAAATTAGAACTTAGAATTTTGCATTTTTTACTTTGTTTTGGGGCAATCCTGATGACTATCATGATTTAACTGCAGCAAATGGCGCCTGCAAAGCAAATGAAGGTTATAAGAGAGTTTCAGAAGCAGTCAGCACAGATGGATATGACTGTAAGATCATGCTTTTAGTTCAAAATAATGTACCATGATAGGAAGTTCATGTTTGCCATTCTTTTCTCTCCTCAGTGGTGCTCATTTTTACTTTCCCTCGCAGACTGAAATGATGTCAGATGCCATAGATGATGCCGTAGATAGTGATGAAGCTGAGGAGGAGACTGACGAGCTGACAAATCAGGTAGTTCATTTGCTCACATTCTTTTATCAATAGAGACGCAAATACTACTTAATGTGAAACTTTGTGTAAAGTGAGAACCATTGGGGTTTTATGATATATTAATCGATCTAGTAATCATGGATGTAAGATGTAGATCTCCAAATAAGTTAGGAGTCTAGAAGTTTGTTATGACTGAATTATTGTAAGCCATTAAGTATTGAATGTCTTTTTTCTGGTTACATAACTGGAAAGCTGAGAAGCAGAAGATCCTATAGAGTGGACACCCACCTATAGCAAATCATTCTTTATGAATCCACTTATAATCTGCTGGCCTTAAAAACAAGTAGGAACTCATGACATTTTTCGTTTTTGATTTTTCTTTTAGGTGCTGGATGAAATTGGCGTTGATGTTGCCTCGCAGGTTGGTGTTTGTAGTAATTCATTATACAACTGTCGTTTTCAGTTGATTATTTTCCTCTTCATAATGCTAACCTGAACTGAATTTGGCAGTTGTCAGCAGCACCAAAAGGTAAAATTGCAGGGAAGAACAGAGAGAATGCCAGCAGGTATGTTTCTGTTTCTGAATTTTGCTATCAAACAAGAAAAATATTTATACATAAAACCAATTCACCCGTGGCTTTTAAGCCAAGCTGTCACCTCATACTCTTTTACTGAATCGGACCTTTTAAATCAATACATAAGGCATGATTCGGACCTTTGATCTTGGGGAATGACGGGCTTTAGCTTTGCAGTTTTTGCTAATGGGATTAAACATTCCCCCAAAAATACAAATAAAAAGGAAACCAAAAACTCAGTTTTTTTTCTCTAATGTTTGCTCATATTCTGTTTACCCCTTGCAGTTCTGGCATTGACGAGCTAGAGAAACGATTGGCAACTCTGAGAAACCCTTAAGATGACCCACAGACAGTTTTCATCCTACTGGATGCCCCGAGCTTCGCTTGTGTTTGATTCTTCTTGGGGCTGTGTACATGTACTCTCTTCAAAATCCATGTTTTCCCAAAATGTTACTCGTTTACTTGTTCTAACAATTTTACAGAATTTAATTGGTTTAATCTCGGGTACGAGTTCGTAATGTGTTAATAATACCACTCCACGTTGTTATAATAGCACTCGTACAATTAAGGGGCCGGGGCTGCGTTTTGGCTCCAACCATAAATTCAATCATAGCTATTTAAACTCTAGTTAGGAAAAAACTATAATTTACAACTTGTTTTAAAGCTAATATCTCTTCCCCGCAACAACAATTTTATTCATAAAAATTCAGAAGGAAAACTAATGAAATGAGTGTTGCAGAATATCACAACACTGCAACAGAGGGCAACTGGCTTTTCAGGATGCAACTGAAATAGAGTGTAAATTGACCTTGTGATATAAACAATTTCTTGCACAAACATTTGAACATGATATTACAAGGCAGAATGACCAGCCCATTTGATGACAGAGAGTGTGGAATGCGACCGTTAAAGGAACAAACAAAGAGTAGCAAATGAGTAAAGAAACGAAGTATTAGTACAACTCAAGTTCCATATTATGTAAGAGAATTCCGATACATTTGTTTCTTCTCGGATGCGTCTAAAACATGTTGCAACCGTCAGAAACATTTCAAGGGGCAAGGATGAACGAAGAAAGGTAAAAAAGACAGGAAATGTTATATCAACATTTGACGGTGGTCTCTCATTGCGGTAATCATCTGATAATTTCCCATACACGAGGGATTATAAATTCAAGGATTTCTTCACATGAAAAATCATGTATCTATTAGATATGTGCGCATATTATTTTCTTACTAAATCAACCCTGCGTCACTTCCTGATTGAGAGGAACTCAAAGCTCCGGAAAGTGTCCTCATGAGTGCCTCTAGCAGCTGCAGGACGTGTCTGGGATGATTTGAGCTCATAACCTGGTTGAATTCTTTGAGCTGAAGTCAGACGGCCACCACTTGAGAGTAATCTGCCAGAGCGACCTTCACTAGGTTCTCCAGATGAACTTGGTCTGCCATTTGAGATAACAGCTTTTCTTGAGTTGCTGCCATAACGAGAAGAATTGCGCCCTTTTTCTGGCTCGGGTGGCTGAAATGAAAAGGTCTTGATAAGGATGTTAAATACAAGCAAAAGAACTCAGTGCACAGCTAAATGAAAATACAAGGATCCGTGGAGAAAATTCTAGTAGAAAAAACAGGCTCTCTTTTCTGCTGCTTTTATTTTTGTTCAGCAGTGGAAAGTAAGGACCTCAACTGCAATACTTATATTTAGAACTTTTAGAATTAAACCCCATGCTGCTACATGGTATGAGAGACATTTCGAAGCACGAAGTAATCCACAACAAGAGAAACAAAACAGTCGTCTTTTATGGACAGCACCAATCTGCTATATTTGACTTTGTAATCAATACAAAGGGTCCCCAGCCTGGATCAATACAACCCAGAAGAGAAGGTAGGTGCCAGTTCCCTTAGTGTCCAAAACTTTTCAAAATCAACTTCTATAATAATGCCCAGAACTTTTCAAAACTGACTTCTACAGTGGCAACACAAAAATCTTATATCAAACCAGACAACATATCAACCTTGATGTAGAGATTTTGCTTGCAGAAAAACACAAGCTAACAAAACTTGGAATCAGAATTTCAAATGCAACATGGCGTGACAACTTAGATTCTAATAGAAAAATGTGATTAGTGACATATAGGTAGGGACTTACATTATCCAAGCCCTTGTTTCTGGAATTATCATGTTGACTAGAGCCAGAGACTCTTTTAGTGGAAAATGCTTCAACTGCACCTGAGAATCTTTCCCGAATCTCTTTTCCAACTGGAGCAATGCAAAACAAGAAGTAACCACCAAAGAAATTGTGGAAAAAAAATACTAACAAGAAACTTGTATATGATACTATAACCAGCAAAGAAATTATTCTGGGCAAGGCAAAGTATAAAGTTACTAGTCTAAAAAGTTAAAGGTTTTGATATAAAGTGCAAGCTTTTCTAAATTAAATTAAGAGGCATGTTCTAACCCATATCCTAGCTAGTGATTAGCATTCACATATCCCAAAAGCATATGACGTTCAAAATAAACATAACTTGGGGTTTCAATTAACTTGGCACCCAAACTAATTCAGTTTTGTTTAGAGCACTAAAACCAATCCAGTTTCATTTAGAGAAAGCATACCCGAGACCCTTTCTGCTGGTCTTTCAGCGGATGGTCCAGCATGACCTGGTTTCCCGCTAGAATGCTGAAAAAAGAGGCAAAAAATATCAAGGCATAACAATCTCCCCCCCAAGAAACTCATGCCCACAAGTTTAAGCACTCACCCGTCCTCTAGAGCTGGCACCAATCTGAGGGTACTTCAAAACAGTCCAGTCAAAGACATAGTCAAACTGATAACCTGCAGCAGCAACAACATGAAAAATTCGAATTTAGTCAAATACCTGCAAAATAACTTAGAGAGAGCCACCGCTAGTAGTTTACCTTCTCGAATAAATAAATCACGAAACAGCCTCTTCAAATATGAATAGTCTGGTTTGTCTTCAAACCGCAGTGATCGGCAGTAGTGGAAGTATGATACAAATTCAGAGGGGTACGACTTACAAAGCACCTGTTAATATGATACAGATTTATATTACCAAGTAGAAGCATGAAAAAAATGTATGACAGGCTGACAGTAAATTAGAGACTAGAATTACCCTGCACTTTCAACATTGGGCCATGATCTAGTGCGGAGACAATGTTCAATGAGAAGTAATGCATGGGTTGTGATTACACACTAACTTTTACAAATAAGGCATTTGACACATTCGCATTTGGAGCAAACACTTTGAACTGTTATTCAAAAGAAGAGCATTGGGCTGTGCTACTTTTGATGCTTAATAACAAGCATTCAGCGTAGTCTGGATCCAATACAGACAGTAAACTAATAGTTCGTCCCTGGTTTTGCCTGGCTAATTTCCATGCAGGAACTGTGTCCATCGGGATATCAAACTTTTAGCAGATAACATGAGGTCTCTCACTAAATAAAATTGCATCAATGACGTCGTCTATTATCAGGACTTCAGAGCAAATTACCTCAATAGGAGTTGAAACTTTCTTCTCGCTGATCTTATCATATTTTTGCTTCTTTGTGCCAGCCTTTAATCCTTGCCAGGGAAGACTGAAGCAAAGAAATTGCACAAAATGAATGGGCAAAAATGTTGCACAAATTATTCAACATCAAGTAGGAAACAATATCCACTCTCCCCCACACAAATAATAAAGGAAGAAGTTTTGATTCAAGTGCTTGGCTGCTATATACTCAACCTGCCCCTTAAGAAATACATAAGCACATAACCAAGAGATTCCAAATCATCCCGTCTGCTTTGTTCTGCAAGTAGAGTAAGAATAATTCCATCAAGTAATGCATTAAATATATCAAAGTATCTTATAGTAAATTCCTGTTGACAATTCCAAATTCATCAAGAGAAGAAAACTGACTAACCAACTCCGAGGTGAGTATTGACACTTGCATACCGTGCGGTGCCTGTAAGGTTCTTGTTCTCCCTATAACACAAAAAACCTTGTTAAGTTTCTCAATGAAATCATTTTCTACACTGCTTGCTGTAAACAATAAAAACTAGGAAAAATAAACAAAGAGAAGTGAGCACTAATAAGAGATGTAACCACAAGTAGAAAAACCATCACATGCGAGCATGCGCACACATACACAAGAGATAGGCATGTTCTCCATAAGTCCTTTGTTTTTTCGGTAAATTATCACATCTATCTTTTTCTATACAAGGAGAGATTTCATAGGAGCCGGAATAAAAATTGTTAAAAGTCAGAAAAGATCTAGTGGAAATCAAATCTATGATGTCTTTTAGTGATAATAAACTTTGGATAAAATTGAGTGGGATATAATATTTATCTTTTTTCTAAACGTGGAGAGATTGCACAGGACCTAGAACAACAAATTTTTTAAAAGTCAGAAAAGATCTAGTGGAGATAGAATCTATGAAGCCTATTAGTGACAAGGAACTTGGGATAGAATTGTAAGAAGTTTTATATAATACGGCTTATCTCTTGGTTCAAAAATTTGATTATCGATGATTAAAAACCATAGTTAATGGAAAAGGAAGAATATTGGACATGAACCAACTAGCCTAACCCATAACTAAATCCAAAAGCCACCACGAGGTCCATTCCATGACCAAAAATAACTTAAATTAAAAAAACAGTAATAACAATTGAGCTGTTTATATCCAATAGAAAACACCCTCGTTATTCGATAGGTGGCTGTATCTTTGGAACTCTATGGAGATGGATCAAAATTCATGCATGCCATGAAACCACGCTTCAAAATTAACCTTAATTTCCAGTATGGCCTACTGCTATATGCATGACATTATATTTGCATAAATCTAAATAAAGCTCAAACTTTAAAGCACAGAAAAGGAGGTAAACTTGCCGAGTTCATCATTCTATTCCTAATATGAGCACAGGCAGCAGTGCTCATCATGCCTGGTAGAGTTTGCCACATTCTTGAAAACAGAAAATCTTATGGCTAAACCTAGTCTCCAACCTCTTCTATTTCCAGTATGCCTAGGTAATGAGAAGTTAACTATCTTGTCTAAATGGTTAACGCATGAGCGGCTGAAAAATACAATATAAGCGCACTGTGAGGCAAACATAAAAATTTACCTGTATGGAATGTGCTTGTGAGTCTGAAGATCTCTATACTTCTTTGCAAGACCAAAATCGATGGCATATACCTGTATTATATGATCCCACAAAATGCATACATAAAACAGAAACAAGCTGGAACCTATAATAACAATTTGAAAATATCATCCCCTTCACTTTAAATATCCTAATAAACAATAAATACAAAATGTAATAAAGATTACACTGACAAGAAAACATATGTTCTAATTTATTAAGGTAGCTAACAGGAACCACACAGGAATACATACCTGATTTGCTTTGCGGCCGAGGCCCATCAAAAAGTTGTCAGGCTTTATATCACGGTGCAGGAAACCTCTTGAATGCATATATTCAACTCTGTTAATCTGAAGCGACAGGGAATGAGGGGGGATTAATTCACAGGGTAAGATATATTCTTTAACAAAAACAAACCACATGTACTTACTAATTGATCTGCAAGCATCAGTACTGTTTTCAATGTGAATTTCCTGTTGCAGTAGTTGAATAAGTCTTCCAAACTTGGCCCAAGAAGGTCAATGACCATGACATTGTACTCGGCCTCAACTCCAAACCACTTGAGATGGGGAATTCCAGCTTCATTAAAGGAAAATTAAATTGAATTATTATAAAAACTTGATGTTCATAATACTTCCCCTACATGTAATCCGAATTAAACTTCTAAAGAATATTCAGGGCACAACCTTAGCATGATGCTCATAATACTTCCCCTAAATGTAATCTGGAGTAAACTTCTAAAGAATATTTGGGGCACAACCTTAACATGAAGTGGCATTGAAAAAACTAGAAGGTGCATCTTAAAAAGGATAACATAATCTGCTAATAAAAAAGAATCATCCACCAGTCAAAGATATTTCAAATTTGTATTTGCGTGTGTGTAGCAAGATAGAGAGACATACTCCCTCCTTGAAGAAGCATATACAACTTTGACTCATAATGAAGCTGTGGATGCTTGGTCTTTACAGATTCCTGAAATTTAGAACAAATAAGGGTCAAGAATCACAAGGAATACTGGAGAGAAGAAGACAAGCATGCTCAAAGAAATTCTCATTCAAAATGCTCTCTTTCAGGGAAAACAAGGAATACGAAGGATTTATTTTCACATCAATCATGCAGTTAACGATGTAATTTGTATCATCCTAGATACAGATCTGTGTTCCTACTTTCCTTCACTAAGATAAGGAAGAAGCGTAAATTCTACTTATCCTTACAAAGTGCATGCGGCACTCTATCATTATCAATAACAGTTCTAAATCCTTTAGAAGTAAACTGCCCCCGTCTAAATCTACATCAGTAGCTGTTTGCCTGTTTCAGTATCATATCTTAGAAATTCGACGCTACAAAAGCAAATGCAATAAAAATTTACATCTCAAATACCAGCTACGCAGTGAAAGAGAAGTATCATACAGGAACAACGATAAATTTTACATCTCAAATACCCGCTACGAGTGAAAGAGAAGTATCTCAAAAAACACATTTTTTGGCCAAAAAATCGACAAATAAATACATAAGCAGCTAAAATAACCACTCCTCTCCTTCAAAATCCAAACCAAACAAAAAATGAACAATCCTTTTAGAACATACCAGTTTAACAGCAACTTCCTCTCCAGTTTGCACATTTACACCTAATAACAAAAACCCAAATCAAATCACCAGAAAAAACACAAACTTTTAGACAAATAAAACGTAAAAGAAAAACAGCCAAAAACTTTATACCCAGAAATAGCTCTCCAAAAGATCCACTGCCAATCTTCCTGCCAAGCTTAAACTTGCCACCAACCATATGGTCAATCTTTGTTTTTTCCATTTTTTCTTCTTCAAACCCTCAGAAGCTCTAAAATTTCTAAATTTACCTAGATAGATTTGTGCTCTCCCTTTCTTCTATGCACAAAATCAAACCCAGCAGATTTACCAGCTTGACACTAAAACTCAAGATTGAAAACAAAATCGAGAAGAAGAATAAAAAAATCGTAAAACAAGTCAAATACGGAACAAAAAAAATCACATCCTTTGATTGTTTTGACAAAAAAAGAAACAGCTAGTCGCAAATTTAGGGGCGAAAATAGAAAACCCTAATTTCTTTCAAATTTTTTTAGGGAGATCAAATCAAGCTACATTGACCTGATATGTAAAATCAAATGTAAAAGGAAACTAATTTTTTTACTGAAAATCAAAATTGGAAGATGCAGATCGAGAAAAAAATGGTTTGCGATTAACAAAACAATGGAAGTTCGGAGAAAATACGGCGATGTGTTTGGGTTTATGTCTGGGAGAAAAATAAAAAGGGGAAGGAGAGGAGAAGAGAGGATAGAACTCCCAAATCAGGTAGGAGTATTTTATTTTATTTTAAGTATTTTTTTTTTTTTAAAAAATTACTAGTTTAATATAAACATAAATATTCTATTTTTAATTTGTTGGAAGGGAAGCGAGACCTTCTCTTGTTTGTCTGCCGTCTAACCTAACACGTCTGGTTCCGGTTCAGTTCGGGCTGTCAGGCTCGGCAGAAAACGTGCTTGCCTTTCTCCTTTCTACCTCCTTCCTTTTCACCTTTTCTGTTACTTTTTTTTTTAGGTATATATATATATATATATATATATATATATATATATATATATTAAAATTATATTTATAAAACAAGAGATAAAATTTAATTTTTATAAAAATTATTTTTTAAAAATATATTTATTTTCAAAAGTATTTAATTAATGTCATTTAAAGATTTAATTTTAACTGAAATATAAATTAATACAAAACGATTTTTATTTTAAATTAAAGAAATAATTGACATGACAGATGTCATGACAGCACAAATCAATGGCTGCTGGTGTCAACAAGAACCGTGTTGACATGAATCATCAAGCTCATGAGATACACTAAAATGGTGGGTAAGGTTGACAATCAACATGATAATACTGTGTTGCTCCTATGACTGTCTCTTCTAGATCTCAAGGCTGGATTTTTACATTCAAATTTATTAGGAAATAATATATTCCACCATTTTTTCTTTAATTATTGAAACAATTAAATTCTTAATTATCATTAGATTTTTTTTTTTTAGTTTAACGTGGGTGTCCGGGCCAGCTTGCGCGCACCTCGACTAATCCCACGGGTCCTGAAATTAACGACCATGTAAGCCTCTAGTAGCAATCATATGAACAATCACAGGACTCGAACCTGAGATCACAAAAAAACAAACCTTTTTAATCCCAAGCTTTTATCATTAGATTTTCTTAACGAACTTAGTCATAGCTCTGGTGCAAGTTTATTCTTCACATCATTGCCATTCTATTTCAGGTAGTTAATTAGTTATGCGATGCGTCTCCAATTGAAAGAAACCTCGGACATCCTTTTTTAACTTCACCTAATCAATTTTAGCAAATTTCTTTTATTGCATGGATGCATGGTTTTAAAATCCAACATTGACCAATTAGGGTAAATCCCGCGAAACCAGTTATAAAAAAATTAAAAAATAAATGAGTTGACGAGGGACGGAGTTATTAGATCAACTTGGATTTTTTTTTATCAAATTAACCAATTTTTTTTTAATTTATACCATTTCAGGTTATGGATCTATCGAATTTCATATTAACCTAACATTTGTTAGTTAGTTCGAGTTTTAAAACAATAAAGTAATGGACAGAAAAATTACATAATTAATGAATTCACTGACATTTTCTTTTTCCTATTTTAAGAGTTTATGCCCCCTTTTTTTTATTTTGTATTTCTCATTCATATTGAACGTTTAACGTTGACGGGTGCGAATTAAAGGGCATTTTCAAATACTTTTCCTATAGCTCATACCCATTTCCACTCAAGTTCCCGAAGGAAGTCAAATCTACAAACCTTGACCAAGCAAGCCATGCCAGATTGAATCCACTCACAACCTTGAGTGAAGAAGACGATAATACAAAGCAGAGACGACCAAGAAAAATCGTTAACATTACTTGGTGGGTTCAATTTATTCAGAAAGGAAAAAAAATCCAAATCCAGTTCATGCTTGGCTTTAAAAAACAAATGAAAAGACTCAGAACAAGCAAGAACTAACTCGTGATGAACTCACCAGTGCAATGAATTTGATGAAGAAATTGTCATGCAACATGTTTCAACATTTCCTAGCAGTTGCCAGTGCCATGTTTTGTTCTTTCCCCTCGACTTTGTCTTCGAGAGTTCAATGTTTCCACGGGCTCCTCATTATATTATACATTTTCGTACAATTTCCTTCACAGTATGCCAATGCATGATAAAAGAAAAATATAAACGGTATTTTTTAAAATATTTTTTATTTTGGAATATATTAAAATAATTTTTTAGATTTTTTTTTAATTCTTTACATTAATTAGGATTGATGCATTTTTCAAACACAGTTGAAAACGTGACAGAATTACGTTGAATTTCGATGAAGCTGTCCTTGCAAATCAGTTTAGTTTTGGTTTGGATATAATTTTTTTTATTGGGTATATGTAAATATATTTTTAATTTATATATATATATAAAAAGGAATAATCTCAGTAAAATGTTTCTCTGCTCTTTCACTGCAACATGAAAGTCTCCCCCACGTGTCCATATTAATTCCGGCACTCATGTACTGTAACTATCTTTCTCTGGTTCATTGATGACAACTGGGCCTCTCTGGATACGATGAGATACATTTGCTCCTTATAATTGAGAAGGCACAGTACACGTCACCCGGAGAATCCTATGTTCAATTGTTGCATTGCTTCCTATCTCGATATAAAAGAAATATTTGCATAAAGAATAAAAATATGTTTAATTACATGGTTGGAGATAAATATATAAAATTAAATATATTTTTATGACAATTAAATATGAAGTTAATTTGTGTCCTCTTGAAGCATAAAAGATGTGAAGATATAATTATTATTTTTTAATTCTAAAACAATAATAAAACTCGAAAAAAAAAAAACAACACTACCTCTAAACCTTTCAATCAAAATATTTCCAGCTAGAATCAAAGTTTCACTGGTTAAATGCTTGGCTTGATTGATAAATGGTCAGCTCCCTTTATTACTATTCATGTTTGAGTTCTAAGAAATACCATAAAAAATATATTTTTATAGTGCTTTTTAATTGATATATAAATATAGTATACTTAAGATTTGATTGAAAATATTAATTTAATCTTTATGTACAACATTTTGGGAAAATTTCACAGTATTTGACTCCATTTTATTTTTATTCCACAACAACTAAGTCCCTCTAGATCTCCCTTGAGCTTTTACCCTAAAACTTGCATTAAACCCTAGTTTCTCTATTATTTTATCAGCCACTGCCCCATTTATTCTAGGTTTAGTGATTGTTATTACACCAACCTTGCAACTTCTCCTCAGATCATTAACAATTGAACAAAACCTATTATTTCCAGTCCATCTACAATTCCAACATAGAAACTTTATAATAATAAATTGCAGAAGAATTACTAGAATTATCATACTCATTTATTCTGGAGCTAGTACAGTGATGAGGAGGTCCTCCAAAATGAACATATTCCCTACCTTCAGACTATGAGAATTTTTCCATGAAAATTCATTTCCCAGATCGACTAAGCTAAAATGTCTTTGGATCCTCCTCATCATTCTAATTAAGCCTTTTCATGAGATACGTGTATCCCACTTTACGTACGTCCCATGATCTTGATGATCAAAGTCTGTTTCCAAGGTTCCCTTAGACGTCTCTTTTCCTCTGCAGACAATTTGATTACTCCTCATCCTCCTATATGTATACATCCATAAACCCCTCCCCTCCATTTAGATTATCCAAATAATTAAGATGACCCCATTAGATAATCTTAATTTATAGCTAAGCCCACTCCTTCTAGATCTCCCCATCAGCTCCTTAATTTGTTTGACGTTTCTTCCATTTGTTGCTTTTCCCATATCCACTTTGATTTTCTTATTGGAACGTGCCAACAAATCTGCCTCTTCAGAATTTGACTCTGTTGCTGTCTCGCTAGAGATCATTTCACTAAGTTACTTTGTAATCTGGTTAAATTTTATTTTGCTATATGTAGCTGTATAGTGGCCATTGATGTTAATTCCAAGCTTGTACGTAGCAGTGGCAATGTCATAACTTTTACAGTTGGATTAATTGGAGAGAGCTAGAATTTATGAATTCCACGAGAAATTAATACTACTCACCACAGATTAATTACTAGAAAACACTAAAAATGAAAAATGAAAACAGTACTGGAATTAATTAGATGCTATCTAGAAGCACGTGAAGTCCAAGCAGATGCAGTGAACAAGCTAGTATCCTTCCAACCCAGCCTCAAAGTTCCATCTCCTTGCACAAGGTTATAGCCATGAGCAGGAGGGAACATGTTCAATATAAGTTGTGCTTGAGCCATCGAGTTTCCACTCATTGCCACCTGCATAAAAGAGTTCTTAGCTAGCTCACTTCTCCAATGCCTGAACTTGTCCTCACCGCTTCGTGCAGGCCCTCCTATTGCCAATATATTGTTGATTTCTCTGTAGAGAAGGCAATGCTCTATCCGGTGCCTGCCTGGATCATCGCAATGCAAATATGCACCAAGGGAATCAAACAGTGTTGAGTAGTAATGCAGAGAGCCTACGAAACGGTCCAAGAAAGATCCACCATGAGAGATGTCTTGCTCAACTAATGTGATCACTCTTGGGGCCAATGCTTCAAGAAGTCTCAATGTCTTCCAATCAGGTCCTGTGGCATCATAGAGGGAATGCTGTAGCCAATGCACGGCTAGTGTTTCACCCCTCCTGAGTGGCATCATTGACATGTCAATTTCTCCAAATTTCTTTGCAATTGGGTGGAACTCAAATGGCAGTCCAAGTCGCCTAGCGAAATTGGTAAGTTGTTTCCCTGTCTCCACCAAGACTTCCATTGATGAGCCCATGCCGGTCATTCGAACTTGGGGCGGACCCTCAATTCTGGTGGCCAGGATGTGAAATAAGGCCGGCCATTGCAAGCCTTGCATGATATCGAGGTCGATTATGTGAACGCTATCGCGGCGTTGAAAAGCTTCAAGGATTGCTTGGTTGGAGGTGAAGTGAGCAAATTTGATAAAAGGAGAGACATTGTTAAAGACTTGGAAGGCGCTATGAACGCTCTTATGGTTGATTAATGGAGAACAAATACCCAACCACGAGTTTATAACCCTACTACCCATGGCCTTAGAAAAATAAGCCACAACCCTTTCAGCACTAGAAGGGCCGTAAGGAGAAGCCATCTGAGTCAGCTCAAGCAACATTCTATGAGCTTCACCAAGATTATCAACTGATATAGCAACAGCACACTCCAACAGTAGGGTTATTAAGTTCAAACCGTTTTCATCTATCCTACTCATGCTTGATCTAGCACTCCCATCTTTTTCAGAAATGCTTGCTTGGTGTTCTCCAAGCTCATGGCTCCACTGGAGCTCTTCCCCATTGCCATCAAAATAGCTTCTCCTCATAGATTTCTTCTGCCTAAAGTGATCACCCAAGAGTGACGGGACAATATTGTTGTCCCCATAGACCATTCTTGTGTCTGTTTGCAAGCTGTCATGAGTTTCCGTATCCGGCACGTCATCAATGAGCTGCTTTGTTACATGTTCTACCCACTCAGAGAGCTCATTCCTCTCCAAGTTCACGCAGCGATTTTCAATCACTGGCTTTGGGAAGGGGTTAGAAATTGGAGCTGGAAATGCTACAGAGGCACAGTGATCCCATGGCTCATGGGGCTGTATCAAATCAAGAGCCCCATGAGCCATTTCATATGCTCCTTTCATCACTTAGCTCCTATTTAAGTATAAGCTTAAGCTATATGCTCCTATATATTTAAGTGTAAGCTTAAGCTATATGAACTACAGAGGAAGGGGATCAGAGAGACAGTACTGGAGGTGGTGGGAGGGTGTAAAGGGGAGTTGAAGTCCATTTTTAAAGAGAAAGTTAAGGCAAAGGTGACCAAAGAAATGGTCTCTGATAAAACATTTTTTTCTCTTTTTTTTTTTGCAGCACTAGTTTAATACAACAGGAAGGCCGGCATAGTCGGCATATAGATAAAGCTAAGTAATTAGATGCCAAAAACACGTCGGTTTGGTAGTGATTTCCTCATTTAATTAATCAGATTTATAGCCATACGTATTCTACAATAACCTTAAATTTAAGATCAGAATTTGTGGACGTACGTATATAGCAAATTATTTAGTGAAATAGAATTAGTACGAACAAGGGGAGGGATTGAATAATACTATCTTGTCATGAGTACTGCAATTAAAAAGATTAAGAACTATCAATTTAAAACAAAACCACGTCATTTTAAGATTTAAAAAAGGTTAAAACCCAAGTCATTTATTTATTTATTTATTTTTAAAAAATATCAAATTTAGTTTTGATCAAGTCTACCGAGTCGAGTCATGAATTAATCCATCAGATCAATAATATATATTATATATATGAGATCAAATCCTCTCCAGTTTTATTTGAAACCTAACCTTAAAGTTTGCCAATCTTCAAATTAACTAATTATCAAGCTAGGAGCTAGGTTAGTTTCCACTGGATCTTAATATAAAATAATACTTTCAGGTTTGCACAAGCAGCAGGTATTAGCTCCATGGTGAAAGTTTTGCAGGAAATTATAAGATATTTTTTCTGATAACGGAGAGACAGCCTTGTTTCTCTGACATTGATATGCATATGTGGTGGTCCAAATCAAGCTACGATCGACACCATGAAACCACTTTGTTAAGCCACAATGACAGTCAAATATATATATATATATAAAATGTAATCTTGATTGATGATGCCTACTAGAAACAAATTAAGGAGTCATCAAGCACCGCTGATCCAGCATTTTTAGTTAATTTCTACTGCTGCCCTAATTAAGTTTGAAAAAAAAGGGAGAGAAGATATCTGATATTTAATTAATTCATTGTGTGTATATACAAACACACACGTGTGTGTACGCATGCTAGGATTAATTACATACATGGTTCCTCAATTCATACGTACTGCTTATCACTAATTAACGTCATGGCTTGGCTGGCCAATTTTTTATGGAGTATGTTTTCAATTATATATATACTCCTCCATAATATATATATATATAAAATGCTTGCATTGCTTAATTAGAGTTTGTTTCAAAGTGATTTTTACTTGAAAATACATCTAAATAATATTTTTTAACATTAGCATATTAAAACGATCTAAAATCATCAAAAAATTAATTTGAAGTAAAAAAATCAAAGAAAATTAATGAGATAGCTGATGATGTGTGTCCACACTCAGATATGATAGGCTCCTCAAGAATTATTGTCTACTGGAACCATATAGTAGGTTTTGCTATTTTAAAAGGCATCTCTTGGGAAGAGATGTGTATTTTTTGCTTATAAGTTGCTAAGGCTCTTGTCTCTTAGTTGATATGGGATAATGACATTATTATAGCCCCCAGACGAGGGGCTTGGGTAGTTACACATGGCTGACATTTCCACATACAACGTCAATGATGATATGTGTCTATATTCGTATATGGCAGGCCCTCCAAAAATTATTGTTCAACTAAAACACACATAGTGATAAAAAAAACCAACTAAGTCTTATAACATGATATGAGACTTTGAAATATCATCAATATTATATTTATTTGAGCTCGACGTGTAACTGAGCTAAGTGATGCTGGGTTTGACAGCTTGCTACATCCATAGGTAAGTAACAATCTTAGCGCATAGTTGAGCCTATAATTACCAAACTCATATGTATTTGAGCTCAACGTATAGCCGGGTTTATGGATATCAGATCTTCACCTTGCTTGTGGTTAAAATAGATTTACTTGCTATATTAACTTACTAATTTCAGATTTTCGAGTCATCATTTAAAAAAATAATTCCCAATGCACCATACTAATATTAAAGAGTGTGCTATTAAAACCAATTTTGTTTTTTTAAAAAAGTGTTAATTATACACGAAACTGAATTAATGCAATATCGAACCAAAAACAAAAATTATTCTTAATCACTTAAATATATTTAATTCTAAATATTAAGGACTAAGACCTACTAAAATATCATACAATCTTCAGTTGATTATTATTGCCGGAAACGAACACCAACCAGTAGTTCAAATGGAATATGTCAAAGGGGCCTGTCAAACCTTCAAAACTTGCTCTAATTAAAGTGCTGGTCAATCGGTCTTGGCCTGCTATATGAGTTTTACAGTCAATTCATCTTTGCTCGAAACCCTAACACAAATTCCACTACTCTGCAGCCACACTTTCACTCCGGATCGGCGGCTTAACCTTGGAAGACCACCGGCATGGCACCATTGCCCAAATTATCCCAAATTTTGTCCACTTGCTTTGTCAATTAAACTAATTATTGATAGAAACATAAAACATTAAATGTTTTTCCATGTTAAAAAAACATATTTAACGTTTTGTGGTCTCGGAATAATAATATTAATTTCTTAATTTTCCTAATTCTAACCTGACCCTTCGCAAAAGCAAGTCCGTGTATGCTAATATATGTAGTTGGCCTCTTGAATCTCCATCGACCCACACAGACATGCATCTCAGTGTCTTGTTGACAAGAAGCTGGTAGAATTGAATCCAGTTTTGTTTATTTTCCAGTGGCTTGAACGGTCCTGATTTTTCTAAAAGAAATTACCGAGAAATTATCTGCCAGAATGGCCAATCAAAACGCTGAAAGTGTCTGCAAAAAAGATCGGTCAAAACGTCAACGTTGGTCAAGAATTAATTAATTATACATATTACAGGGCCCAGAGTGGATTAAAGTGGAGTCATTAGTATAGTTAATGCGATAGATGATGCGACATTCGATTCCAAATGGGCATAATATCGTGACAGATGGCACTCATGTAGTGTCTCTATACCGACCACGGCGACGGGGGCAAGTCATGAGTAGGGATTAATTATAAATTATAAATTGACTTAATTACTCATAAATCGATATCCAAACTTTTTTAAAAAAGGGCCTGACAATCATATTGTCACCTAGCGGACGCATTTGGAATTTACCTTTACCTCAATTCATGAACAATTTAATGTGAGAATGTCTCACTCTTCACTTCTTACTGCGGTCACGTTTTTATTCATTTTTATGATTTAAAAATATGTTTTTTTTTTTAAATTGATAATTTTTTAGTGTTTTTAAATTATTTTTATATGTTAATATCAAAAAAAATTTAAAAAATAAAAATAATATTATTTTAATATATTTCCAAACAAAAAATACTACTATATTTCAAACCGTCTAATTTAGTTTTCAAACAACATCACCGTCATTATCATGTCCTCTTCTTTGAAGACAATAATTTTGTTGCTCTCCATCTGGTTTCCAACAAACTCAGATTGATTGTCCTTGATTCACCGAGTGAAGAACACATGTAGGACCTGTTATATCGGACAAACAGCAATAAGATTAAGGCCCTTAAAGTAGAACAGAAAGTTATTCAATACATTCATTGTTGTTGTTGTTGTTATTCAATCGTTCTTCCATGCATTCAGATTTTATGGCTCCTCGAATCTATATATACACTCGAGCCTTTGTAGCAAACAGCAGTTTCAAGGAAGTTGCCACTTGGGCTCTAACTCCACTGGCAGCAACACTACTCGTTTAAAGGAGAGGTCACGGGTTTAACTCCTCAAAGAAGGCTCGACCAACTCTTTAAAAAAGGTTTCGAGGAAGCTCAGAGGCGAAAGTATTGCTTGAATCATTAAGAAGAGGAGCTGGAGGCTGGAGCACATTCGAGGAAGGAATAAAGCAAATTTCTGCAACAACTGAGCACCCATCACTCATTATGCAGTGCAGCATCTCAGCAAATAGATTACACAGATGTTTTTTTTTTCTTCCTATTATCAACCTGAAGAACACATGTAAACATATACATGGTATGTGTTAGAGTGGATTTGTACGTCCTGCTATATACTGAGTGAATTCGTATTTACTATTTTTTTAACAAATAATAATAAAAAATAAAAATGCACCGCTAATTGCCTAAGGAGAGCTAAAGCTGAAAGTTGCCTCAAAACCCAGCACTTCAACTTCAAATAAGTGTCAACATCAACTGCGAATGCAGAAGGTACCATCAATGAAATCTAATAATGGTTTCATTCTGGTTTCGAGATACTTCTAGTCGTGGAGGCAAGAGGTTCAGAAAGCTCCCTCGAGAAGTCTCATCACCAGGGGCTGTAACTGATGATTCTATTGCCTCCGACTCGCCTTCTGAAGAGTAGAGCCAAAAAGGTTGAAGAAACAGCATTACAATACACAAAATTATATGACAGTCAGGCACATGAGAAGGGAAAATAAAGGGTGATCATGATGCATGTTTCCAAGAAATAGATTGGGAATAGGTATCAGCCTACCAAAAAGCGACTTGATAGATGGTCTCTTCAGCTTGGTGTCTTTCTTCTTCAAGTCAGCTATAGATGAGAACAAATTGAAATCAGTAGCCACTGGAAACAATAGAAGAACTGGAAAAGCAATCAAGCAAGATTGCTAAACTACATTCCAGGCATCTTTTGTAGGAAAATTCCAGACACTCGGTGCCCTTGCTGTCTCTAAATGATATAATGTGAAATATAAGAGGCGCATCTTAAAGGCCAACCTATTTGCCTTGCCCTTACATCTAGAGCTGCAAAAATTATGCAGTGTGTGTCTGCGATTTGCTAAGTACTTTAAGATTAACTCAAGTATAGAGAGACGCGCAGAATCCTTGCAAAGTTTCTGGCAAACTTTTATTAAGAATAGAATAATCTAAAAAAATATTTAAGAAATACTTTCTGAAATTTAAATCCCTTAATGAAGCCAAATCACTAATTCTCTTAGTTGTCCTTGGATGCTCACTGATCCAGTGAGATCCCACACTTGAAATGAATCAGTTTACCAAGAAAGTCGGTTCTGCATGCTTAAGAAATTGTGTTGCTGGTACTTTAGAAGTGCCTCGACATTAATGACTTAGCAAAGCTTAAAAAGATCCAGTTCAAGGCCAAGCAACATTTGCATAATTTTTAATGTGCAGAACATGAAATGGATATAGGTACAAAATGAATGTGTACGACCATTAACTTATCTAAGTTTAAAATCCCGTTTAAATGAAAATTCCATTCTAACTTAATATTTCTCACCACATTTATGTACAGAACAAATTTGCTGCTAACATGAACGTGGCACCATTCCCTGAAAAGTTTAGTGCCTTTTTCATCCTTGAGGTAATATTTAATATTGTGGTAGCAGTTGTTTTCAAGGTAATTTTTGCTTGGAAATGCATTAAAATAATATTTTATTATTATTTTTTAAAATTTATTTTTGATATCAGTACATCAAAATAATCCAAAAACACAAAAAAAAATAAATTAATTTGAAGTAAAAAAAAATCAATTTTTTTGAAAAGAGCTACATGCCACGTAAACAAACAAGGTCTAAATGAGGTGTTCACATGATTCAATAGATACCCAAATCAAAACCATAACCAAGTGTTGCAATGCAGTTGAAAATGTTAGAGAATTACCCATCCCCGGAACTTGGTAGTCATTCACAATTTCAAAGTTCTTGTATGTATAGCCCACAAAATTGACGTCCTTAGATGAGAGCATCTGCAATATAGATGTCAAAAAGTGAGGGATATATAGGTCATTTCTGGTTGGGTAATTC
>Ga0307517_10004039_pt1 | contig 22689 bp, 14 predicted proteins | sample 23_EM_MG_FD_194515 | JGI IMG/M metagenome (GOLD analysis project Ga0307517, IMG submission 194515) | Populus trichocarpa ectomycorrhiza microbial communities from riparian zone in the Pacific Northwest, United States - 23_EM | ecosystem: Host-associated > Plants > Roots > Unclassified | place... | reverse complement strand
ATCCCCCGGATCGATACGAGGCCTGAACTGTGGATGCTGACCTCCAGTGGGGAAAGCGCTTATCTCGCGGCCCATTTCGGGATGGCCCTCTCTTTTGCGCAATTTATCAACCCCGTAGGGGGCGCCGCTGCGATCAGGGCCTATAAGGACCGGTTCCGTCCCTCCGCGCAATTGGCCCGGCCCCGGGCCAGTGTGGGTATCTTTGCTTTTTGCTCGGAAGATCCGCAGAAAGTAAAAGAAGTGCAGGCCGTAATGGATTACCGCTTGCTGAGCTTTGAAAAAGGAAGGTTCAATGAAATACCTTCTTATGAAATAGCCAGGGATGCCGACTATTCCCCCGCCGAATGGCAACGGGTATTGTACAACCGTCAGCGCATGGTGGTGGGCACTCCCGAAGTCGTGCGTGAAAAGATCCGGGAGATCGCCGAAGACTTCGGTGTGGAGGAGATCATCCTCTCGACCTTCTGCGACCGGATCGAGGACAGGCTGCATTCCTATGAGCTGATGGCGAAGCTCTTCGAACTGGAACCGGGTAAGCCTGCCCGGGAGGAGGTAGGGGCCGATGAAGCCAGGTCGTAGAGGGCCGGTCCGATGGCGCGATATTCCCGGGAAATATTTTCAGAAAGCCATTTTTACGCTATCTTCAGTCCCAACAATCGCAGCCCAGCAGCATGGAATCAGTGAATATCAAGAAACTAGCCCAGATCCTGAACCTGTCTATTTCAGCTGTATCCAAAGCGCTGCGGGACAGTCATGATATCAGCAGGGAAACGAAGGAGAAAGTAGTGGCGCTGGCCACCGAATTGAACTACCAGCCGAATCCCTACGCCAGCAGCTTACGCAAGCATAAGAGCAAGACCATCGCCATCATCATCCCCGAAATAGCCAATAATTTTTTTACCCTTGCCATCAACGGGATCGAATCCATTGCACAGGAAAAGAATTATCATGTGCTGATCTACCTGACGCATGAGGATGTAGAAAAGGAGATAGCCCTCACCCGGTATCTTCATGGCGGGCGCGTAGATGGGGTGCTGATCTCCGTATCCAACACCACGACCGACTATACCCACCTGCATCAGCTGGAAGAGAATGGGCTGGCCGTTGTTTTTTTCGACCGGGTCTGCGAGGGGTTCAACACGGCTAAGATCACCACGGACGATTACGAAAGCAGCTATCTCGCCACCAAACATCTGATCGAACGGGGCTGTAAAAAGCCGGCACACCTGGCCATGTCTTCCAATATATCCATTGGCAATAAACGTATGAAGGGGTATTTGCAGGCGCTGGCCGATCATGGGCTGCCTTATGGAGATTCCCTGATAAGGGAATGCGTCAACGATGATCAGCAGAATGTCACCCTGATCAGGGACCTGTTGTTGCAGGAAAAACCGGACGGGATCTTTGCAGCGGTGGAACAGTATGCGCTGGACGTATATGAAGCGTGCAGGCAGTTAAACCTGTCGATACCCGGAGAGGTAAAGGTCATTTGTTTTTCCAACCTGAAAACAGCTTCCTATTTAAATCCTTCGCTGACGACCATCACGCAACCGGCTTTCGATATGGGAAAAGAGGCGGCCGCCATGCTCTTCAAGGCCCTTGACAAAAAATCCTTCCAGCTAAAAAATGAGCAGATCGTCATCCCGTCGACGCTTATCGAACGGGAATCGACGGCGTCTTAGGTCGACATCCGTCTGATCAATTCAACGGCGGTGGTGATCTGCGGGAAATCCGACATGGTCTTTCTTTCATTACCAGTGTTCTCCTTCAGCATTTTAATGAGTTCTTTTACGATGATCCTTCCAATATTGGCCGGGAACTGTTCGACCGTGGTCATGGAGGGGGCGACGATGGAAGAGCGTGGGTCATTCGAATAGCCTACGATCTTCAGATCAAAGGGCACGCGGACATCGATCTCTTTTGCAAAATTCAAGGCTTCCAGGGCGGTCACGTCGTTGGCGGCAAAAACGGCATCCGGGTAGGGTTTTTTGGCAAAGAGCTTCTTCATCGTTTTCCTGGCATTGGCGGCGCTCAGCTCGTGGTAGAAGAGCTGGCTGTTGAGGACGGGCGTATTATACTGCTGCATCGCCTTCCGGAAACCCGCAAAGCGGTCGATATAGATGTTGCAATTCAGCGGACCCGATATATAGGCGATCCGGCGGCAGCCCAGGTCCAGCAGATGTTGGGCGGCCAGGTAGCCTCCCCGGAAGTCGTCTCCCTTTACAATGCAGGCGGGATAAGGCTCGACAGGCACCCGGTCGTAAAAGATGACCGGGATATTATTCTGCGTCAGGACGTCGAAATGGCTGAAATCCGTCGTAAACAGCGTGCAGGCTGCAATAACGGCGTCCACGCAGGAGGCGTATAAGGTGCGGGTGAGCTCTTTTTCCATCTCGACAGAATCGTTGGACTGGCAGATGATCAGGTTATACCCGTGCGCATGCAATTCATTCTGAATGGTGGTAGTGGTCTCGGCATGGAAGAACATGGAGATCCGGGGAACGATCAGGCCGATCGTATTGGTCCTGTTGCTCCGGAGCCCGGAAGCCATGGCATTGCGCTTATATCCTACTTCTTCCACCATTGCCATTACCTTACTCCTTGTTTCCTTATGCACATGCGGGTGATTGTTCAGCACCCGTGAAATGGTTGCGGGCGACAAACGCAATTTCTTTGCAATAGTATGGATGGAATTCTTGGGGGGTTGTTGTTTTTTCATCAGCGTTGGAAGCGGGGATCGTTTCGTCAAACTTGGGCAAAAAAACTGAAATCGATTTCATATCGGCTCGATTTATTTACTGAAACGTTTGAGTAAAAAACTTTCAAAAAGATAGCCGGGGGAAGGGATTATCGGATAGAATAGGTAATTTTCTGAAATTATTGCAGACCCGAATGCTCTTCTTCTAACGGTAATATTCATCCATATGAGACCAACCCGGTTATTCCCCGTCCTTTTAGCTATCCTTTTTTTTCTTAGCATGCATCACCGGCTGTCTGCGCAGGCCGATCTTATCGGCTCGCCGGCCAATTTCCCGGGGCATCCCCGCATTTTACTGCTGAAGGGCGAAGAGGAGGTCATTAAAAGGACCATTGCCGGCGATAAGATCTGGGGCAAGATGCAGCAGGCCATCCTGGAGGAGTCGGACAGGCTCCTTTCCCTGCCGCCGGTGGAGAGGATCCAGATAGGCCGTCGCCTGCTGGACAAGTCCAGGGAAGCGCTCCGGCGGCTGTTCTTTCTTTCTTATGCCTACCGGACGACCCTAAACTCCCAATACCTGCAACGGGCGGAAAAAGAGATGCTGGCCATCGCTGCCTTCAGTGACTGGAACCCGCCGCATTTCCTGGATGTCGCCGAAATGACCATGGCTATGGCCATCGGTTATGACTGGTTGTACACGTCGCTTTCCCCCACTTCGAGATCGGTGATCAGGGAAGCCATTCTAAAAAAGGGAATAGAGCCCTCCCTGGATCCAAAAAACAATAGCTGGCTGCAGGTCGAGCATAACTGGAACCAGGTCTGCAATGCCGGCATGACCTATGGTGCGTTGGCCATTTACGAAGACGAGCCGGTGCTGGCTAAGCAGATCATCAACCGCGCCATCGGCACGGTCGTAGCGGCCATGAAGGATATGGCGCCGGATGGCGCTTACCCCGAAGGGTATGGCTACTGGGGTTATGGGACCAGTTTCAATGTACTATTGATCAGCGCGCTGGATAAGGCATTCGGAAAAGATTTCGGGTTGAGCACTATGCCGGGATTCTTGAAGACCGCCGGTTTCCTGGAAAACATGACAGGTCCTACCGGCAGACCTTTTAACTTTTCGGATGCCGGCAGCGGGGGCGGCATCGAGCCTGCGATGTTCTGGTTTGCCCGTAAAAATGCCGATCCGTCGCTGCTGTGGGTGGAGCGCGGCCGTTTATTGAACGAAGACCCGAAGAGACATGTCAATGACCGTTTGCTGCCCGCCATGATGATCTGGGGCGGCGGCGTAGCCCTCGATCGTATATCGTCTCCGAAAGAAACCATGTGGGTGGGAAGGGGCAAGAACCCCGTAGCGCTGATGCGGACTTCCTGGACGGACACCGCGGCCCTGTTCGTGGGCATGAAAGGCGGTTCCGTCTCCGTCAACCATGCCCATATGGACATCGGATCCTTTGTGATGGATGCCGACGGTATAAGATGGGCGATGGACCTGGGCATGCAGGAATATGAATCCCTGGAGTCCAAAGGAATGCAAATCTTCGGAAGGACACAGGACGCGCAGCGCTGGACCGTCTTCCGTTATGTCAACCAGGCGCATAATACCCTTACCATCAACGACCGTCACCAACTGGTGACCGGCTATGCTCCGATCACCGGCTATTCCACTTCGAAGGACTTTATGCATGCCATCACCGATCTTTCGGAGATATATAAAGGCAGCCTGGCGAAAGCGCAGCGGGGCATCGCCATCGTCGATGGGCAATGGGTGCTGGTGCGGGACGAGATCGAAGCATTGGATACCCTGACCACCTTACGCTGGACCTTAGTGACAGGGGCCAGTGTAAAGATCACGGGGAAGAACACGGCAGAGCTGACCAGGAACGGAAAGAAGCTGTTCCTGCGTGCAGAGGCTTCCGCAGGAGAGATCGTACTGAAGACCTGGCCCACCGATCCGCCGCCCAATAGCTATGACGCTCCCAATCCCGGCACCATCCGGACGGGCTTCGAGATAAGTCTGCCCGCCGGTGCCCGTACATCCATCACCGTATCCCTGATACCGGAGAAGGCGGCTGCCATCGCCCACAAAGATCCGGGTGTGCTGGCCTCCTGGAAAAAGGATGGGTATTAATTTTTCAAAGTGTACCGTTTCATACTGATCGTGGCGGTCCCGGCAGCGGTCACCGTATTGAAGAAGATATAGGCCCTGTATTTCCCGTCTGTCGTCTCCACCCATACGCCGGCCTCCTGTTTGAGGTTAATGGCAAAATTCGGCTGGCCGCTGAGATCGATCTTCTGAAAGTCCAGGTCGTCGATAAAGAGACCGCCGTATTGCAGGTTCGGGGCCAGGTTATGGTCCTGGAGGTTGAAGGTCTTCAGCAGTTTGGCGGACCGGTTGACGCCCGTGGGCAGGGTTACACCCGGCAGGTATTGCGCGTCTGCCGCGGGTGCAACCAGCGCGTGGTTAAAGGCGCTGGTGGTAAGGTTGCGATACAGGTAAACGAGGTCGATGCTGGCGGCATGGGCGGCCGCATCGGCGGCATTGTACACCGTCGTATCTGCAATGGAAATATACATCAGGTTGTTGTCGCTTACTTTCAGGCCAAGCTTCATATCCATTTGCGCGATCGTATAAGGACCCATGGTAGTGGAAATGCTTTCTCCGTCACTGCTGGTAGCCGTGAATTTGATGGACACCGTTTTGCCACGGGCCGCCTCGGGGATCACATAATAAAAGCGGAGGGTCGCCGCGGAGGTATCGACGTTATAGGTCACCGTTGTCGTATTGCCGCTGGTCACGGATGGCGATCCTACGGTAACACCCACGTCCGCCCCTGTCTGGGCGGTATAAAAGGACCTGTTCTCCATATAGGTGCCGGGCGCTCCCGCGATAGACGCTTCCGCGGTGCAGGCTACCAGCTTCCCTTTACTGGGAAGGATGGCCATGGCATAGGCAAATTCAATATTCTGGCCTACGATATTGGGTCCCAGGGTGCGTTTAATGGCCTGGTTCTGCAGCTTGTCGGAAGCCGTGGGAAGAGCGTAGGTATCTTTCTTGCAGGAGGTGGTAAAAAGCAAGGGCACCGCCAGCAGGAGTATATAAGTAAAATAGTTGGATGAGTATTGCATCGTGGTTTTTTTAAAATTATCAATCATTACCTGGGTTGAACGCTGACAATGACAGTATAAGGTTTCTTCACCTGGCGGTCGCCGGATATGACCGTCCATTTCCTGGGATTGACCAGATCGGAGAAATCCGTCCTGCCGGTGATCCTGGGGGTCAGCTTGCAATCCTGGGCCAGCGAGAATTGCGGATAAAGGTTCTTCAGGTCGGCGCCGAACTGTACTGTTACGTTGACGGTCTGGGCAGTAGTATCTATAACGGCGGTCCCTACGCGCACGCTCACATAGTCAGGTCCCAGTAATTCGAAGCTGCTCACAGAGCATTCTCTTCGGGTGGTGATCAGCAGGCCGTCCTCATCCACGGGGTTATCTTTTTTGCAGGAGATCCAAGCGAAGGCCGTCAGCAGGATCGCTAATAATATCGTACTATTCCTTTTCATACTTTTTTAGATTAGTTTTTTAACATTATCCGCCACCGTCTTATCGCCAGGGGATATTCTGGGTGAGGTTAGGGTTCTTGTCGCGTTCTCCCGGGGGAATGCGGAAGATATAATCCTGTTTGTATTCCAGGTCGGAAGTGTTCTGAAAATAACGTTGCATGTTGGCGCCCCAGGTATCGATACGCCATACCCCGGGGCTGCCCGGAGGACCCCATACTCTTTCGAGGGCTCTCCAACGGCGGAGGTCAAAGGAGCGCTGCCCCTCTCCTATCAACTCTATGATCCTTTCCTGTTCGATGGCATTAAAGAAATCCTGGTAAGAGGCCGTCTTGCCCGCGGCCAGCGGGGGCAGGTTGCCGCGGTGACGCACTTTATTCACCAGGTCGATGGCGTCGGCCTGGGGGCCTGCCACTTCATTGCTGGCTTCGGCATACATCAGGTAAACGTCGGCCAGGCGTATCACCGGCCAGGCATAATCCCCGTCGCTGCGTCCCTGTCCTACGTAGTTACGTACGAATTTGCGGAACACATACCCTGAATTGCATCCATCCGTATTATAAGTCGTGTAGTCTACGCCGCCGATGTTAACCTTACCGGCCCAGGTCTGGTAGATGAACGGGGCGAAGCCGGTGGATAGCTGGGAAGCGCTTCCCAGGCTGACCTCATAGTCCCATTGGATCGTCGCCTTCATCCGGTAATCGCGGTCCAGGTAGCTATTGGGGTTCACGGCTGAATTAAGAGTGGTCCTGGCGACGTTGCCGGAAGCTGGGACCGTGGGATTCATGGGGATCAAAGGCGTAACAAAATCTCCCGTGGTGAGCGACTGGTACCTGTCGGCGATCTCATAGCGGGGGGCCACCCAGCATTGTGAATTCTCAATGGTGCGGCCGGAGAAATCCCGCATCAGCTCCTCTCCCTGGGCGGTGCCGGTGCCGCCGTGGGTAAAGACCAGCAGCATTTCAGGATTACCATTAGCCTTGGGCGTGAACAAAGTAAAATAATTAGGCAGGACATCCGCCTTGCCCAGCGCGTCTATCTGCCCGGGATCGCCGTTCAGGTAAAGGGTCAATGCGTAATCACTGGCAACCGATTTGAGATCGGCGGCGGCGGCGGTAAAGGCGGCCGTCGCTTCGGAACTGCTGGGCGTGAAGCCTTCCAGCTCGGGCCAGCCATATTTATTCCAGGACCCCCAGTATAATTGCACTTTGCCACGCAGGGCCAGCGCCGCCACTTTCGATGCGCGTCCCAGGGCCGATGCTTTCAGGGGAAGGTTGTTGAAAGCAAACGTAAGATCGTTCAGAATGGAATCCTTTACCTGCTTGATCGGCACACGGGCCAGCGTAGCCACGTCGTCGTTGGTAGTAGGCGAAAGCGTATAATAGGGAACATCGCCCCACATGCTGATCAGCTTGAAATAAGCCAGCGCGCGCAGCAGCCGGGATTCTCCCTGGATGGTCTGCAGGACGGCGGAGGCGCCCAGGCTGCCGCCGAGAGCCTGCATTTTGGTAACGTTGTCGATCACATAGTTGGCGCGGTCGACGGCGCCGTAGAGATAGCGGTACATTTTATCGAAGTACAGGCCATAGCCGGTGGGGGTGAACATATTGGCAGTGCTGGTGCTTTGATAGGCGTCCCCCAGCCGGAGGTTGTCGATGGTGGTGCTGTTGCCGCGGCATCTGAAATATTCGGCCTGTCCGTCGAAATAATAATCGCGGTCGAAGCAGGGCCTGACGGAAGCATAGAGACCCAGGAGACCGGCCGTAGCGTCCGACTCCGTCTTCCAGAAAGTGGAAGGGGAAGGATTGGTCGTCGGCAGCTGATCCAGGAGACCTTTCCTGCAGGACAGGGGCAGGATCATGCAAAGGGCCAATGCCGGTATAATGAGTTTGTTGATAATTTTCGATTTCATGATCATAGCAAGTTTAGAAGCCTAATTGAACGGCCAGTGAAAAGGCTTTATTAAGTGGATAAAGATTATTGTTGTTGCCGGCCTTTTCCGGGTCGAGGCCCTGGAAGGAAGTAACGGTCAGGAGGTTCTCCGCGGATCCGGCGATGCGGAAGTTCGTCACGCCCAGCTTTCTGAATAAGGCTTTGGGGAAGGTATAACCCAGCTGTACGTTCTTCAGGCGGAGATAGCTCATATCCTCCAGCCAGAAGGAGGTCAAGGTAGGGGCTACATTCGCAACGTTGCCGCCGATGCGTGGCCAGATGCCATTGCGGTTCTCCACGCTCCAGGGGTTGGTGATCAACTGCTGGGTAACGGCGTAGCGGGAAGTACTGAAGTTGACATTGTTGAATGCGTTCAGGTAGAAATCCTTGCGTCCGCCCGTCCCTGTCCATAACATGCCGATGTCAATGCCTCTCCAGGAAGCAAAGGCGTTCAGGGTATAGCTGGTGGTAGGCCGGTCGCGGGAAGACTGCAGGGCCCGCTGATCATTGGCATCGATACGGCCGTCCCCGTTCAGATCCTGGCGCAGGAGGTCGCCGGGCTGGGCGCCCTGTGGCGTATTCCGGTAGATATCGGCCCATGTCTGTGCAATGCCGTTGTCTACATACGTGTATACATAGTTGTAGGGCATGCCGAGAAAGACGTTGTTGGCTACGCCACCCGGAGTGGCGGTATATTGCGCTCCGCGGGTCAGCAGCTGGCTCCATTTTTCGAGCCGGGTCTTGTTATAAGAGCCGTTCACGCTCACGCCATAGGTCACTCCTCCGATCCTGTCCCTCCATCCCAGGGTGAGTTCCACACCCCGGTTGCGCATATTACCGATATTGGTATTGGGAGGATTGAAAGCGCCCGTCAGCAGATTGGATAATTGCGCACCCTGGATGATCCCTTTCGTCAACCGGTCGTAGTAATCTACTTCCGCCGTCAGGCGGCTGTTGAGGAAGCCCAGTTCCAGGCCGAGGTTGAGGACGTTGGTGGATTCCCAGGAGAGGCTCTGGTTGATCAACTTGCTGTTCACCAGGCCGATGACCCCGACGCCACCGATCATATAGTTATTAGCCGAAAGGGTGGTCTGTTGCTCATACCGCCCCACCCCGCTGTTGTTGCCGAGGGAGCCATAGGAGGCGCGAAGCTTACCGCTACTTAAGAATTTTTCAAGAAAGGGTCGCAGGAATGCTTCTTCCGTAAAGCGCCAGCCTATGGCGCCGGAGCCGAACAGGCCAAAGCGCTGACCGGGCACGAATTTGGAGGAACCGTCCACGCGGAGATTACCTTCCAGGAGATATTTTCCGAAAGCGGTATAATTTACGCGGCCGATATAGGATCGCAGTCCTTCCGCGCTGGAACTGCCGCTGTTGGAATATACACTGGGAAGCGCCCCATCGATCTCCGTGATACCCGATGAGAAACGGTCATTCCGGGAAGCGCCCAGGGAGCGGTCGTTCCAATATTCTTCGCTGTATACGAACAGCGCCCCCAGGTCGTGGTCCTTTCCGAAATTGGTATGGTAGTTCAGGCGGGCGTTCATCAACGTTTTATAGCCGTTGAGGTTCGTGTTGGATACGGGAGCGTTGGGGCCTACAAATACACGGCTGCCAAAGCCATTGAGCTGGAAGTTAAAAGCCTGGGCCGGCGTGGGCGCACTCCAGTTGAACTGATTGTAATAGATCAGGTTATAGTCCAGGCCGGCCGTCAATCCTTTGACCGGCGTCCAATCCCAGTACAAGGTAGAATTAAGCTCCTGCCTGTTCTGATGATTGGGACTGTTGATATACTGCTGGTAAGGGTTGTAGGCCTGCGGGTCTTCGCCGTAGGCCATGACGCCTCCAAACAGGCCCGTCTTAGGGTCATAGGGAGTGATCCCGGCGATGGCGTATTGCATATCAAAACCTGCTGTGTTGGTAGCGGCCGGATCGGTAAACCCTTCTTCCAGGGCATAGGTGAAGTTCGACCAGTTGCCGTTGAACTTTACGCCCGTGTTCATATTGCTGCGGAGCTTATAATCGAAATTGAAGCGGGCATTATACTGTTTGTAGTCGTTGTTGATCTGGAGGCCCTTCTCGATCTTCGTACCGACCGAGACGAAAAAATTAGACTTGTCCGTTCCGCCCGTGGCCGACACATTATAATTCTGCAGTTTGCCGTCGCGCATGATGATCTTCCACCAGTCCGTATTGGGATAGCGCAGGGGGTCGATCAGTCCAAGGGCCATCCATTGGTCGATGGTGCCGTTCTTATAGAGCTGGCTGGCAGGAAGTGTATTATTCGCCGCACGGCGTTGTTCCGTCGTCAGGGCCAGGGGATAGTTCGCCAGGAAGCTGATGCCCCGGGTCGCTTTTTCCAGGGCGGTATTCGCGCTGAAGTTCACCGAGGTCTTATTCATACCCTTGCCGGTGCGGGTGGTGATCAGTATGACGCCATTGGCCGCGCGGGAACCATAGACGGAGGCTGAGGAGGCGTCCTTCAGGACGGACACCGTCTCGATATCATTTACATTGACCCTGTTGATATCCACGTCCGGGATGCCATCCACTACGATGAGCGGGGCGCTGTTGTTGGGCGTGCCCAGGCCGCGAATCAGGAGCGCCGCTCCATTCCTGCCCGCCATACCCGTAGACTGGGTGGCTGACAGGCCGGGCACCAGGCCGGTAAGTCCCTCCGAGATATTAGGCAACGCCCGCCCCGTGATCTTTTCATCCACATTCACCGTACCTACGGCTCCTACCAGGTTCACTTTTCTCTGGCGGCCATAGCCCACTACGATCACATCATTCAGGGAGCTTACCTGTTGTGCAAGCCGGATCGTATATTCGGACTCGTTACCTACGGTGACCCTGGCGCTTTCGCGGTTGGCATAAGAAAAGACCAGCGTGGCGCCGACATTGGCGCTGATCGTAAAACGGCCGTTGGCATCCGTGCTGGCGCCGGCCTTCGACCGGAGGATCGTTACCGAAACGCCTTGCAAAGGGCTGCCGGCGGAATCTGTCACCACTCCTGAAATCGTTTTCAGCTGGGCAACGGTAAACAGGGAAAGAAGAAGGAAAGATAGAAGAAAGGTTAGCTTACGCAGGGAGTTATTCCCTATTGGCGGGAGCAAATGTAGCATAGCAATCATTTTGGAAGTTTAGTTGGTTGGTTACTCGTCGCCCCAAACTTGATAAAAAAAACTGAAATCGTTTTCATGTTGTAGCAATTTATTTACTACAACGTTTAAGTAGCTATGAAGAAGAGGGAAGATGGGAAGTCAGGGTATGGAAGCGAAATTTACGCAATCGTTTCAACACGGGCCCGCCTATTTACGAAAACGTTGTCGAAGGATGTAATTCAGTATCGGAGCGGCTTTCAGCGGACAGCAAAATAAGCGGATCGCCCTTCACGAAAACGTTGTCGGAAAAAAATGAGGGTTGTGTTGTCATTATGAGCGCAATTTTCCGCACCTTGATCTTCTAACGCTTAATAAAAAATATGAAAGAACTTTTATTCTCCGCCGGTATGACCCTCGTATTATCCGTTGCGCCGGCTCCCAAAGCTCCCCGTGTATTCCTGATGAATGGGGGCCGCCTGATCGAGTTAAAGGCTAAGATCGGCCGCCGGGACGAAGCGACCCTGCAACTGGTAGGCGACCTGAAAAAGAATGCGGATAAATTACTGGAGATGGCTCCCGTATCTGTAATGGACAAACCCTTTATGCCCTCCAGCGGGAATAAGCATGATTATATGAGCCAGGCGCCCTATTTCTGGTATGACAGCAGCAAGGCCAATGGTCTGCCGTATGTCAACAGGGACGGGCAACGGAACCCGGAGATCTATAAGATCACGGATCGCCGGTATATTGGGGAACTGGAAAATGCCTCGCGGGTATTGGCGCTGGCCTGGTATCTCACGGGAGAAGAAAAATATGCCGGAAAAGCGGCGGGACTCCTCCGGCATTGGTTTATCGAAGAGGCCAGCCGGATGAACCCCAACCTGGAATATGCGCAGGCCGTTCCCGGCGTCAGTACGGGAAGGAGCTACGGCATCATCGAGAGCATCGCGTTGACGGGGATCGTGGATGCGGCAGGACTACTGGAAGGATCGAAGGCCTGGACGAAAGAAGATGCAAAGGCGTTGCGGCAATGGTATGCGCAGTTCCTGGACTGGATGCTGACCAGTAAGAACGGGAAGGATGAGCGTGCGGCTAAGAACAACCATGGTACCTGGTATCTTGTTCAGGCGGTGGATTTTGCTTTGTTCGCCGGGGATGTGGCCAAAGCGCGGGAGCTGTCCGAAGAAAGCAAGAAGAAAATGGATAGCCAGATCGAAAAGGACGGCAGGATGCCCCTGGAACTCGCCCGGACCAATGGGCTGGGCTATAGCACGTACACTTTACAGGCCTGGTTCAGGCTGGCCACCCTGGCGGAGCAGACCGGCACGGATCTTTGGAATTACCAGAATGGGCAGCGTGCGGGCATCCGCACGGCCTTCGACTGGCTGAGACCTTATGCCCTCGGGGAAAAGAAATGGGAATACGAGCAGATCGGCGAATATAAGAAAGGGGACTACTACGCCCTGCTGCTGCAGGCGGCCGGTAAATATAAGGAGCCCCGTTATAGCGAGTATGCAAAAGCCGCCGGTAAGGAGAACGGAAATGTTATGACGGAGCTCCTGCTCGAATAATAGATAAAAGGATGTAAATTCAGGGATGTTTATCCCCCTGGCCCGTTTTCTTATTAACCGGAGAACCCTGTGGGCATTCTTTTTTATTATTTTCACGGTCCCTCAGCAGCTGCTGGCCTTCCAGGAAGAGCGTGCCGCAGATCCCGGCGCCGGCATTTCCACCCGGGAGGAGGCGATCCATTTCATAGAAGCGATCAAACAGCCCGGTGCAAGTCCTTACTGGCCTCATGTGAAGCCGGAATTATTCCTGGAGAACCTGAAGGCGAATATTTACCATCCCCTGGAACTCAACCAGGGTAGCAATACGAATTTCTGCGGCTATGCGGCGATGTCGTATCTGCCTTTACATACAGATCCGCTGGGCTATGCGAAGTTCATGCTGGAGCTTTACCATACCGGCAGGGCCAAATGGGGGAAACAGAAGTTCACTCCTTCGGCGGCGATCAAAGAGGCGGCGGGCACCCTCCGGTTCAAAGGTGTGCTGGATATCCGGCCAGCAGACCAAATCTGGTTCCTTTTGCTGGCCGATCATTTTAAAGGGTACCTGAATTTTTTCAACCCTAACTACAATCCCGGCGATGAGAATACTTTCTGGGCCGCCGTGAATTTCGGAAAATTCAACCGCATGATCCGGAGGCTCCTGCATTACAAGGTAGAATCCAGCGGCTCCGACCTGCTGCATCCCTGGGTACGGGACCTGTACGGGTACCTGCATAGGTTTGTCCGATCGGGCGGATATACCTATATCTATGTCAACAATACCTTTTTGCACAAGAAGAACCATGGCACCAAGGCCGGTTTCCCCACGCATTTTCTTTTACTGGAAGATATTAACCGAACCGGGGACAAGATCACGATCACGTATTGGGATTATGGCGGAAGGACCCTGCAGCAGGTGACCGACGCCTTCCTGAAGAAAATAGTGTTCGGCGTCTCTCATTGTACAAAACCATGATATGCATCGAAGCCGTCTATTGAGGATATTCATTTTCAGCGCACTCGTAATGGGCGGCTCCTGCACGTCCGTGAATGTGGCCAACTACTATTATAAGCACCGGCCTGTATTGGACAGCATCCAGGAGTCCTATAAGGCCAGCTACGGGAAAAAGCCTTTTTCCATCGAGTTCACGGATCATTCGTTCAAAAACATCTCGCTGGAGCTGATGACGGACAGCCTGAAATATATTTATGAATTCGGTCTGGGTGAAAGCAGGATGCTGGACACGCTGTCGAAGTACCGGTTCGACGGTCCTCTCATTTCCAGGCTTATCCGGCAGATGGGGTCCGTCCATTGCGCCTGGGTCAATAACCTGGACTATTATTCCAATGACCAGAAGAATTACCTCGTTTATGTATCGCTATGGCCCAGGGCGCTTAATTTCCCCTTCGTGAATAAACGGTATAATATCCTCGCTTTTTTTTCGACGCCCCAGTATTTCGACAGCCAGGGGAGGCTGATGACAGGCAGAAGGATCAGGCGGATCCGGAAGATCAATTCCGAGGTATTCAGGAAGATCAATGATACCGTGTGCTATACCTTGTCGGGGAGGTTCCGGTAGAGATCGCCTGTTGATGTTATTCTGCGAAGGCTTTTGCAGTACTATATCCTGACGCCGCTGTTCCTGCTCATAAGCCTTTGCAAAGCCAGGCATCGATCTTCTTTTCAGCCAAACCATTTTCGGCAGTAGGATCATCTCGCAGAAAATGCGGCTTTCAGGATATAGTACTGCCAAGCCCGCGGATAGGGCGAGTCCTGCCTGTTAGGACCTGCCATGTATGGTTGTATGTATAGTTGGTATGTGTTACCCCGCCCTCACCTTCACCACTACGACCTTTACCGGTTGGTTGCCGCCCGTTGTTATATTGGGGCGGTGGGCATCGGCGGGAAAGAAGATCACGAAGGTCCCGGCAGGGATATCGTAATACTTTCCGTCAGCGGAGTAATTGGCGGACTCTTTTTTCTCGTCGTAGGGCCGGGTGACCGTTGCTTTTTCGACGGGACATATCCCGATCCGCTCCTCCCCTTTGATGACGCAGATGATATCGATATATTTCCGGTGCGATTCCCAATTCGTCTTGTCGAAGTCCCTGGTAGAATCTTCCGTCACCGAAACGAATACATTGTTTGTATCCACGATGTATTTTCCCCTGGCAAGGTTTGGCAGATCATGTGTTCGCAGAAAGTCGAAAGCTTCGTCCCAATAGTGCTGGTTGAGGTGGTATTGGCGGGTGAACTCCTGCCGGTCGATGGAGCTATGCGGCTTAAGGGAAAGTCCGTCCAGCGGGGCGGCAGCCGGATGGCCCGGAGCTACCGGACTGAACCAGATCAGCGGATGACGAACGGGAAGGTTGCGGATCACTTCTTCGTTGAGGGGCGCATGGTCCAGTTTTGTCCAGGCGTCTAACCAGTCCTTCTGTCCAAAGACCATCGCCCCAAAGAATAGAAAAGGCTGCGCCACCGGCCATTCCTTCCAATACATGACATCCGGCGCGTTGGGCCATTTGCTTTTATCGGCTATATAAGGATATAAGAATTCAATCCCTTTGCGGATCGACCGGCCGTCGGGCGTCTGATAATGCCAGAGATCGTCCTCCTGCGTGGAAAGGATACCGCAGAGCGTGGTCATGGCGTCCAGGTTGAAGATCGAGTAGCCATAGGGCTTTGTCCTTTTCAACTCCAACGGGAAGCTGCCGTCCGGGGCCATCTGGGCAGGCAGTAAGATGTTTTTATACCGGTCGCGGCAGAAGTCCATCCAGGTCTTGTTACCCGTGAATTTTGCAAAGGCCGCCACCTGCATGGTCCAACAGGTGCCGTGGTTGTTAAGAGCGTTCATCTCGTCCCTGCCGTTCGAAGAGGTGGTAAGCCAGTCCAGGTATCGATCGAACCAGCGGCGGATATTTATCAGCAGCGGCCTGTCCATGCTCCGGGCCTCTTCCATGACGAGCAGGCCCTGCACCACTTCTATGAAATGGATCGTATCGATGATTCCGATGCCTCTTCCTTTCGCCCGCCCTTTGATAGCCTGTGCAAACTGCAGGCTGGGATTCATCCGCGTGGCCGTATCCACGAACCAGGCCCTGCAATGTTCCAGGGCGGCTGTCACATATTTTTCATCGCCCGTCAGCCGGTAGGCGCTGGCCAGGGCGCCGACGATACGGCTGAGGCGGATCATCGCCTTGCGGTGATCGGTAAAATTATCGGGATTGGTCATCCCATCGCGTTGGATATAAGGGCTGTCCGGCGCGCCCTGCACGGGCCACCAGTAATCTCCTTCCGAATAAAAGTCATGCAGCCCGCCTGCACTTCGCGGACAGCTGGCGGCGGTAATGGTGACCGGTCGTTGCCGGAGCGCCCAGGCCGCTGCCGTGAGAACCTGCTGCCGCAGGGTCCGGGTCATCTCCTTTTGAAACGAGATCCGGAACGCATCTATTGGCACGGATCGTTGCGCCGAAGTTTGCCGGCCAAGTCCCAGGATCAACAAAAAGGGGAAAAGCGATCTGTGCATGATAAGTTCCGTTGCGGTCGATCAATTGGAGGCGGCGGCGGGCTGCTGGCGATGGATCGTGAGTGTTGCTCCCTGTAATCCTTCGCCGCTGACAATGAATTGCGGATCAGCCTCTCCCTTGCCGGGGTCCGATTGGAGGATCACCTGGCATTTGCCGTTGAACAGATGCCGTTGCCAGCCCGTGCCGGGATACTGGTCGGGTTCATGACTGCTGGGATCGCCGTTGCCGACCCCGATAATGCGGACAGAGCCATTAACGGTAAAATGCAGCAGGTCGCCGGCGTCCGGGACTTCACGTCCCTGTTTGTCCAGGACGGAGAGGTTGAGGACGGTAGCGTCCTTACCGTCGATGAGGATCGAGGAGCGGGAGGGTTTAACGAGTATGCGATAGGCTTCACCGGTAGTCTCTACGGCAGCCGTTATCTTCCGACCTTTTTTATAGGCGACCGCTTCCAGCTTACCGGGGGCGTAGTTGACGATCCACTCCAGGTGGCCGTTGCGGGGCATGTCTTTTTTGCCCAGGCTCTTCCCGTTGAGGAAGAGTTCCGTATTGTCCGCGTTGGTGTTCACCCAAACGATGATCCCCTGCCCTTCTTTGCCTTTCCAGTTCCAATGCGGCGCGATGTGCAGGACATCCTTATCGGTCCACCAGGATTGATAGTAGTAATAGACATTTTTGGGGAAACCGCACATATCCATGATGCCGAAATGAGAATTGATATCCGGCCATTGAAAGGGCGTGGGTTCTCCGCGGTAGTCAAATCCCGTCCAGGCAAAGCCGCCCATGAACCATTCCCGGTTGGCAGCGATGGTCCACCATTGTTCCGCCGTGCTGGCCCAGGAGGGATAGGTGCTGTCGTAATCCGGCATATAGGCATTGACGGTATCCTTGTGGTAAATGCCACGGGTGGTGACGGTGCTGGCGACCTCCGTTCCCATGATGGGTTGATCGGGATGCTCTTTCCGGTAGGCGTCCAGGCCATACAGGTTGTAATTGAATCCCCGAACGGGTATTACTTCATTGACGCCGCGCCAGGTATTGCCGACATTGGCGGCGTAGGTGCTGGTCCGGTAGGGGTCCAATTCCTGCTGGCGGAGGATCTGATGCTGTGCGATGCGTTTACCGATATCGGATTGCTGGATCAGCCATTCCTCGTTGCCGATGGACCACATGAAGATGCTGGGATGATTGCGGTCTCGGAGGATCTGCCGCTCCCATTCGCCGCCGTATTCCGTTCCGCTGTTCAACAGCCGCGTTTCATCCAGGACCAGCATGCCCAGGCTGTCGCAGGCTTCCAGTAATTCCGGGGTCGGTGCATTATGACTGCTGCGATAGGCGTTCACGCCCATCTCTTTGAGCAGCTGTATACGATAATATTGCAGGTAGTCCGGCAGGGCGCTGCCTACGCCGGCATGATCCTGGTGGCAGCATACGCCCTGGATCTTAAGGGGTCTGCCATTCAGGAACAAACCCTTGTCCTTGTCGATGGTCACTGTCCGGATGCCGAAACGGACCTTTACGCTATCGATGATCCTTCCCCCCGCGCGGACGATGGCCACGGCCCTGTACAGGTATGGATTTTGCAGGGACCATAGCGTCGGGGCATTTACCTGCAGGGATTGACGGATCGTCGTAGTTCCGTTGACGGCTAAGGAGACGGGTTCCTCTTTGCCCTCCGCCAGCTTCCTCCCTTCGCGGTCCGTGATATAGGTCGTTACCGTTCCTTCCACCGATGCGGGATGGCTGTTCTCCAGCTTCGTTTCGATGCCGACGGAGGCTTTGTCCTGGCCGACAGTCGCGTGCACGAATACGCCGCCCGCCGCTGAAATATGGAAATCGTCATATTTATTCAACCAGGTGTGCCGGTAGATGCCGGCTCCTTCATAGAACCAGCCTTCGTACTGGCTTGCGTCCGCCCGGACGACGACCACGTTCTTCTTATCGAAGCGCAGGAAGTCCGTGATATCGTAGGACATACCGCTATATCCACTGAAATGTCCCCCGAGAAAATACCCGTTGATCCATACCTTGCTATCGCGGAAGACGCCGTCGAACTGCAGGACCCAGCGACCGCCGGAATCTGTATGGTTCAGTGTAAAGGTCTTCCGGTACCACCCAATGCTGTTCTCCGGGAACAGGCCTCCTACGGACCGGTATCCATGGGCGTCGAGGTCGCCGTTCTTTACGTGCACGAAGGGAAGGGCGACGGCCCAGTCGTGCGGGAGCTGTATGCCTGCCCAGCCTCGGTCGTCGAAGTCGATGGAAAGGCAGGTATTGGCTGTTTCTCCTGTTTTGGAAAGGATATTGGCGATCCCGTAGTTGAAGTCCCGGTGCGGGTCGGTGGCGTGTCCCGGGGAGAATTTCCATCCCTCGTCGAAATTGACCTGGTGACGGCCGGGGCCTGCCTGGACCGGCGGTGGCAGAGGAGTCTGTGGCAGCGGAGGTTGCCTTTGCGCCTGTGCAGGAATGGTGGCCGTGCAGGCAAGCAGGCAAAATAACAATAGAATGGGAAGGCTAACGCTTTTTGAACGGGTGGAATGAGCTATCATGGATCGTATAAGTTGTCGGTTGGCGGAAACGATTGAAAGTTCGAAAATATAGGATTAATTGGTGAAATAGAGGAAAGCAGGGAGAAAATGCCCTGCTAATAACGAAAACGTTGTCGCGCCAGGGATAGCAGCAAAGTGCCGCGCACTACCAGAACCTTACATACAAAGCCGAAAATACCAGCAGGATGAAGACGATGAGGGCCCAGTTCGCGGGCTTCAGCCGGAACATCTCCCTGTCCAGGACGAAGGCTTTGCTGTTGATCCGTGGACCGGCCATGCTAACGGCGATCATCAGGAGCACCGTAAAGAAAAAGGCCCAGCCCATGCAAATGAAAAAAGGTATCTCGTAGAGCCCGCGGCTATTCAGGAAGGCCGTATAGAGCCAGGTATCCGTCCCGCAGACGCGTACGGCGAATTGCCCGAAGAATACGGAGAGGATGAAGCCGGCGACGATGCCCGCAATGGCGGCCTGCCCGGTGGTCCTTTTCCAGAACATGCCCAGGATAAAGGTGGCGAAAACGCCGGGACTGATATAGCCGGTATATTTCTGGATAAAAGTATAGCCCCCGTCCCCGCCGATGCCCAGCAGATCGTTCCAGGTGAAGAGGATGGCGATGATCATGGCCACTACGATCGAGAGGCGGCCCGTCCAGACCATTTTTTGTTCGCCGGCCGCGGTATTGAAATATTTCTTGTAGACGTCCAGGGTGAAGATGGTGGAAATACTATTCGCTTTTCCTGCGAGCGAGGCCACGATGGCCGCTGTCAGGGCGGCGATGGAAAGTCCCCTCAATCCATTGGGCAGGAAGGTAAGGATCGCGGAATAGGCGCCGTCCTTTCCGCCCGCCATTTGCGGCAGGTGACCGTTCTTATACAGCACCCAGGCCACGATGCCGGGGAGCATGACGATCACTGGCATCAGCAGTTTCAGGACGCCTGCAAAGAGGATCCCCGAGCGGGCTGTCGGCAGGTCGGCGCCCAGGGCGCGTTGCGTGATATATTGGTTGCATCCGAAATAGTTCAGGTTACCGATCCACTGGCCTGCGTAATACATCGTGATGCCTGGCAGGATGAGGTATTTATTGACATAGACCTGTGGGGAGGCCGCGTCCGGCTTTTGAAAGATGAGGTGAAAATGATCGGGCGCATCCTTCAGCAATACCTTGAACCCGGCGATAAAGTCGCGGCCCAGGCCGAATTTCTCGCTGACGATGGTAAGCGCCATAAAAGTCGTGGCCAGTCCCCCGATGATGAGCACCGAGACCTGGATCACGTCCGTATAGCCGATGACCTTCATGCCGCCCAGCGTAATGAAGAGTGCGAAGATGGCCAGGACGATCATCACCGTATGGAAATAGCCCCCGCCTAGCAGGCCGTTGATGGCAAGGGCCCCGAGGTAGAGGATGGAAGTGAGGTTGACGAAGACATAGAGGAAGAGCCAGAAGACCGACATGATGATGGCCACCGTTTCGTTATAGCGGGTCTTGAGGAACTGCGGCATGGTATAGATCTTATTCTTCAGGTAGACCGGCATGAAGAACACCGCCACGATGATCAGGGCGATGGCCCCCAGCCATTCATAGACCGCCACGGCGATGCCGGCGAAAAATCCATCCCCGCTCATCCCGATGAACTGCTCGGCAGAAATATTGGAAGCGATGATGGAAGCCCCGATGGCCCACCAGGTGAGCGACCCTTCGGCGAGAAAAAAGTCCTTTGTGCTGGTGGCTTTCCGGCCTTTTTTGTGGTAGATCCAATAGCCGTAGAGGGAGACGATGATGAAATAAGCGATAAAGACGATATAGTCTCCGGTGACAAGCTGTTTATTCATATGACAAACATAAGTAAAGGCGATCAAAAAATGCAGGGTGCAAAAAAAAGGTCCCGTTTGCACGGGACCGGGATATCAGTCTTAACCATTAAAATTTTAAGGTAGCGGGCAGATATTTTGCCACCAGGTCCTCATAATAGGGCCTGAGTGTTTTCCAGTCAGGAGGGGTCGGGTTCTTTGAATACAGGTCGTAGGGATTGAACAGATTCACCCATTTGAACATTTCCCTGTCATGATCGTCCATCAGGTGATCGTAGGCATTCTCCCGGTGCTGGGCATAGAAAGAATGATAGCGCAGCATATACAGGGCGGGTTCCGGGAGATGGTCCTTCATCATACTATAGACATATTCGTCGTGTCCCCAGGACATATGCACATTGCGGAGGCCGCAGCCATGCGAATAGATGCCGTATTTTGTCTGATAGAGCTCGTTCTTATAATCGGTGTTGTTGGCGAAGAATTCCGGGTATACGATCTTGTCGGAATAGGCGCAGCCCACCGGGAAGGTATCTCCTACCACGGCCCATTGCGGCTCGTCGAAAAGGCAGAGCACTTTCCCCATGTCATGGAACAGGCCGGCGAGCACCATCCAGTCGGGATGGCCGTCTGCGCGGATCGCTTCGGAGGTCTGGAGCAGGTGCTGGAACTGGTCCAGGTCGGTGTCCGGATCGGAATCGTCCACCAGCTGGTTGAGGAACTGGAAGGCGTCCCATACGGACATTTCCTTTTTATTGAACCGGAGGAAATTGGCTTTTTTCTCCATTACGAAATCGAAGGTCTGCCAGGTATGGTTCAGGCGATAGAATTCGCGAACGGAATCGCGGGCGGGCGCTTCATAATTACGATATTCTTCCGTGGTCTTTTCCTTAGCGATCGTCTCCGGATCGGGATAACGCTGCAGCAGATCGTCTTCCCAGACGTCCAGGGAGGAAAGAGGGTTATTCGTATCGATGGGATTGTTGTTAGCTGTACTCATGGCATCCTTTTTAATCGTTTGAAAGCGGTCTTCCGACCCGGAGCAGGTCCAGGAAAGGGCCTTCTCCACGGTAAATATGCGACGTTTTTAAAGGAACTCAGGCATAATACCCTAACTTTATTTACTTAACCGTTTTCGTTAAAATGACCCTCCGGGAGCCATGGGAAATACAACGATCCGCATACTTGCCAGCAAATTACAACTCTCCACGGCGACGGTGTCGAAAGCCCTGACGGATAGTCATGAGATCAGTGAAAGCACCAAAAAAAGGGTGCTGGCCCTGGCGGCCGAGCTCAATTATACTCCCAATCCATATGCCAGCGGTCTGCGCAAGAAGAAAAGCAAGACCATCGCGATGATCCTGCCTGAGGTAGCGGATAGTTTCTTTGCGCAGGTCATCGACGGGGTGGAATCCATCGCGCAGGAAAAGGGTTATCATGTGCTGATCCGCCTCACGCACGAGAATTTCCCTAAAGAGCAGGCTATATTAAAGGACCTGCAGGGGGGCCGGGCGGATGGGGTATTGATGTCCGTCAGTTCGGAGACCAGCGATGCCATTGGTATCCGGGAGTTACAGGAGAAGGGCGTCCCGATCGTTTTTTTCGACCGGATCTGTGAAGAGGTGAATACGGCCCGGGTCATCACCGACGATTTCGAGAGCGCTTATGCAGCGACGGCGCACCTGATCGAAAGAGGTTGTCAACGGATCGCATTTTTGTCCATCTCTTCGGTGTTGTCGATCAGCCGATCGAGACTGGAAGGATATAAAAAGGCCCTGGCGGACCGGCAGCTAAGCTTCCATGAATCGGATATCGTGCTTTGCAGTTCCCAGGATACCGTCCAGAACCATAAGATCCTGAAAAAGCTCATGCGACGTCCCCATCCCCCCGATGGGATCATTGCGACCGTCGAAAAGCTGGCGACCAGCATTTACCTGGTATGCCATGACTTGCAGCTG
>Ga0307517_10004038_pt1 | contig 22689 bp, 16 predicted proteins | sample 23_EM_MG_FD_194515 | JGI IMG/M metagenome (GOLD analysis project Ga0307517, IMG submission 194515) | Populus trichocarpa ectomycorrhiza microbial communities from riparian zone in the Pacific Northwest, United States - 23_EM | ecosystem: Host-associated > Plants > Roots > Unclassified | place... | reverse complement strand
TTTTTATTTTTAATATAAAATATCAAAACAACAAAAAAAAAGTTATTTTGAAAAACGCGGCAATTAAATGCCATCGGGTTATCATTGGTGTGAATATGAAAAGGTTGGCCCAAGAGTCAACCTGTGCTCAGTGTGAACCCAGCAACGAAATTTGTTGTGAGATTAATGAATGTGAAAATGAAACGAATGGCTTAACTGAAGGAGAAAGACTCAGTGAACACAAATATTGCCTGATCAGAGGGAGTTCACAGCTTCTCATTAACACAAGCCATTGTTTTTGCGTGACTTGGAGGAGAGATCATGACCAACCCATCATGCAAGCAAGCAATCAACAAAAGAAACTATGGTTGTGTTATGTTATGTATATTTTATGTTCTCTTTCCAAGTCAAACAGTCAATTCATTACCAGTAGTGTAATCAGACCACACAGTTTCCACAGACCACACTTTCTTTTCTTTTCTTTTCCTTTTTTTTTTTCTTTAATTCTTACACAACAGTTGCTGTGTGTCATTGGGTTGCTGAGAAAAGTTGGAAAGCAAGAAAGACTTGCGCACAAGAGAAAGTCTTCCATGAAAGAAAAACACGGTGTTTCCTGCCACTTTCTTTTGTTCAAATCAACTCAATCCAACCCCTTCTCTACGTTTTAAGTGCAATAATAGTGCCCCTTCTCTTCATTTATATTCTCATTTTTCTTGCATTTCTGTTGCAGTATGGTGACTACTTGTATGCTTCACACTTCCATTTCATCGTCGTCGTCATCTGGGTATGTCTCAAATCTTGTTTTCCTTCAGTGCGTCCTGGGATAAATGAATTTGGGGTTTTAGTTGGTTTGTTTAAGACTTGAGGTTGTTTATTTATTGACTTGTTTTTTTTTTTGAAGTTCCATATTGTTCTGGTGGATTACGAGTTAAACTGGTTTTTTTTTTGGTTTAAGAATTTGACTTTCTTTCTTGGGTTTATGCAGATAAGGTTTAACTCTTGTGGATTGAGTGTTTTCTTTAGTGGTCCAATTTAGTGAAAACCCTTCTCTTTGTAGATTTTCTTTTTGGATTTTAGATAGAAAGTTTGGGGATTTGTTCTTGTTGTTCTTTTCCTTGCTAATGGCATTGAGTGAGAAAAATCCTATGGTTGCTGCCCATATTTTGGTTTGGATGGTTTTGGTGTTGCTGAGTAGTAGAATAACTTTGATTGATGCTACTGCTACTGATATAGAGTGCTTGAAATCCATCAAAGACTCTCTTGTGGACCCTTATAACTACTTGAACACTACATGGGATTTCAACAACAATACTGAAGGCTTCTTATGTAGATTTATGGGTGTTGAATGCTGGCACCCAGATGAGAACAGAGTTCTAAACATCCGCCTTTCAGACTTGAGTCTTAAAGGTCAGTTCCCCCTCGGCATCCAGAAGTGCACAAGCTTGACTGGCTTGGATCTTTCGCGCAACAAGCTATTTGGCTCTATCCCTGCGAATATTTCAAAGTTGCTTCCGTATGTTACAAACCTTGATCTCTCATTCAACAATTTTTCGGGTGGAATTCCACTTAATCTTGCAAATTGTAGTTTCTTGAATGATCTCAAACTTGACAACAACCGGCTAACAGGCAACATCCCACTGGAATTTGGCCTGCTTGATCGGATCAAGATATTTACTGTTACCAACAATCTTCTATCAGGGCCGATCCCCAATTTTATCCATAGTAACATCCCTGTTGATAGCTTTGCAAATAATCTGGACCTCTGTGGAAAGCCATTGAAACTGTGTCCAGGTGTCCAGAGGAAATCCCATGTTGGAGTAATTGCTGCAGCAGCCGCTGGTGGGATAACATTTACATCAATTATCTGTGGTATCTTTCTGTACTATTTGTCTCGGGGAGTAGCTAAGAGGAAGGCAGATGATCCTGAAGGTAACAGATGGGCAAAGAGCATTAAGGGAACCAAAGGCATCAAGGCAAGTTATCTAACTCATCTTGTCAATTGGGTATAATGTATTTTGGCTGGCATAGGAATTGAATTTCTGTTCTTTTTTCTGGTTATGTTAACTTATCAATGATATCATTTTTTATTTGACACAACAAAATATCTAACAGCAAGCTTTCTGTTATCAATAGGTTTCAATGTTTGAGAAGTCGGTTTCAAAAATGAGATTGAGTGATCTCATGAAGGCAACTAGCGACTTCAGCAATAACAACATCATTGGAGCAGGAAGAACAGGACCAATGTACAAGGCAGTGTTTTCAGAAGGTTGCTTCCTTATGGTTAAGAGATTGCAAGACTCTCAGCGTTTGGAGAAAGAGTTTGTATCTGAGATGAACACACTGGGGAATGTAAAACACCGTAATTTAGTCCCACTGCTGGGTTTTTGTGTGGCAAAGAAGGAGAGATTTTTGGTGTATAAATTCATCGAAAATGGGACCCTTTATGATAAACTACATCCACTGGAGCCGGAGATCAGGAACATGGATTGGCCCCTAAGGCTCAAAATTGCAATTGGAACAGCTAGAGGTTTGGCATGGCTTCATCATAACTGCAATCCACGAATTATCCACAGGAACATAAGCTCCAAGTGCATACTCTTGGATGGTGATTTTGAGCCGAAGTTATCTGATTTTGGCCTTGCTAGACTCATGAACCCAATCGACACACATTTGAGCACTTTTGTCAATGGGGAGTTTGGGGACTTGGGTTATGTTGCTCCTGAATATCTACGGACCCTTGTTGCAACACCAAAGGGGGATGTTTATAGCTTTGGTGTAGTTCTCCTGGAGTTAATTACTGGTGAAAAACCCACTCATGTTGCTAATGCCCCTGAAAGCTTCAAGGGAAGTTTAGTGGAGTGGATCAAACAACTGTCACATGGTCCTCTTCTTCATACTGCCATTGACAAACCTTTGCCTGGAAATGGTTACGATCATGAACTCAACCAATTTCTTAAAGTTGCTTGCAACTGTGTGGTTGAGAATGCAAAGGAGAGACCAACAATGTTTGAGGTTCATCAGCTCCTCAGGGCTATTGGGGAGAGATATCATTTCACAACTGACGATGATATTATGTTGCCATCTGATACAGGTGACACTGCTTTCCCAGATGAACTAATCGTTGCCACCGAAGTAACAAAGGAAGTTGAATGAAGAACAGAGGTGTTAAGCTTGATAGATAAGAGTTTGAGGCCATAGATTCGCACCCGCCCAAATATATTTTACGTTATAGCTTTAATTATATAGCATAGTGTTAATTTTGTTTCTGTATTTATAACATTTGAAGCATTTACAATGGTTGAAACGCCAACTGTATGTATTCTGCTCTCCTATTATCATAAAATGTGGCTCATCGCACATCTTACATTTACCATTTCCATGTTGGGTATTGAGAGTCGGTAAATGAACTCCCGTACTTAGCTGGGGAGTTCGTCTGTATGCCTTCCGGTTTCCCTTTTTTTCTCTCCTTAAAAGTGATGTGACAGAAGCGCAACTACATTGCAACGGTAATTTCAAGAAACCAAGTATCGTTGCCTGGCATGGACCAAAAAATGCAGAATAAGTAGATCCTTGTCGCCGTGAAGAAGAGTAATATCATCCTCTGCATCTGTATCGAGCTTGAAAAGATTACTTACCTTCGCTTTGACTCAAACTGAAATATGAGATTTGAAAAACAATGAGATGACAGCTGAATTTATAAGCAGTATGATAGCCTGATAATAGGAGATCAGACTGATTAGAGAAAATCATTTCAACACAGAAATTCTTGAAATGGTCAAAACAAGGGTGAAAGGGGAAACGAAGACAAAATTGAAAGCAATGTCCTAAACTGTCATCGTCACATTTTCTACGGAGCCTCATCTTGGAGGCAAAGCTTCAAAACCTCCTTGAAAGTATCTTATCGGCAGGACAAATTGACCATGTCTAATCCATCCTTCTCTCTCGACATTCCTGTCCCTAGGCGGAAAGATTTAACTTCTTGTTGCATAACTCTGCAGGAAAAATTCTTCATTGTAATAAAACATGCGACCCAACCCGGGCTTCTTCTTAAGCAAACCTTTCGATAAGAGAATTGAATATCAGAGGACCTGGAATCATTCTCTTCTTCAAACTCATCCCATGGACACTTGGATGACTGGCAATATTAGACGACTCCCAACCCATTTCGTTGACAAAAAAAATCCATTGTAGCCACAATTTTATTTTTCAGATAAACTCATTAACGAGGGGGTCCGTCTTTAAAAGCTGCAAGAATCTCACTTCTAGTGCACCCCGACCTCTTATACAGTTTCAGCTTCCTTTCCCATGTAGATTGGATCAATATAATCCTAATCAACAGTGCTGTGACAAAACGAGACTTCGAAGGAACAAAACCCTTTCTTTTACTTCTTCAGGACCACCCGTCTGTTTTAACGTATCCGGAGTTACAACGACTAATTGAGGCATGAGCACCAAAATAATATTTGATTCAGGCAGTCCATTATCTAGCAAATCCTTGATGTTAGGTTCCGCAGTATATTGAAGATCCCTGTATAAAAAATGGGACCACGCTTAAGAAAAGCGATGGTTGCAGATCTCTAATGAAGTTGTCATTAGGAATTATATGCTTCTTTAAGCTTCTGATTAACATGAGGATTCTTATAAACACAGCGGCAAGATCGCACCTTTAGAGTAGAAAAACTGGAACTTGGGCACAAGATTTGCATCAGGAGTGTACGAAAGTATTCCTGGCCTTCTTCTGACGCTTTTTGGTATCTGGGTTTGACAAAACCCACGGGACTTGAACAAATTGAAGACAAAGTCAGGTTTTTAAGGTCATCAAAATGGAGAAGATGGTGTGCTCCATCCTTGGTCACTAGAGTTCAAAACTCAAGCCAGGTGATGAGAAGTTAACGTCTCTTCAACACCCTAATCCCAAAAGAGTGGGAAACCTGTTTTTCAACCGAAACAGAGATGACTCAATAGCACTGTACAAGAGCTAACCTAAAGATGCTAGCTAACCCTAAAAAGAGAAAACTCTAACTAGTTGGCAGCCATCATGTTTCAAAGGCCGTGTAACTATAATCAATTAATCACGCTGCTCGTGATATATAATTACAGCACTTGAGGGATCTGCATTCATCCTTGATCAGCGCGCGCGTTAACGGCCCCTTTTATCGCCCTTTTGAGAGTTCTATATATGAAACACCAATTATACATGAAAGGTTCCCCTCGAAGAGGAAGGGGATGGGGGGTGGATTACTTCTCTTGGAATTTACAATTGCCTCTTGGACATATAGCTTAACGTCCTATAGATAAAAAGTGACATGAAGATGCATAGCATTTTCCAGCTGTGTTATGGTTTTGTATTTAGCACGCACAACTATGCATTTGCCCTCTGTATACGCCTGTTCCCTATTTGTCCCTTTTTTTAGTATACCATCATTTTTCTATCTGTAATTGTTAATCGAATCGTGGCAAGAAAATAAGAAGGCACTACATGGTAATTACTGATTCAAGTGTTGACAGGACACTCCTCTTAACTCATTGGTACAAAGGATCAACAGTATGAATGGACGATGAACAAGAACAAAGATTTTGCCCGTTCCTCTACCTAAAGCACCATCTCTACCTGAACCCGACATGCATGTTGATCCGCAATTAAACAGCCCCAGAGTGTGGGAAACTTCGGTTTTGTTTCCTTCCATTCCCTATCTGGAAAAAGGGCAATGGAAAAGGAAACCACATAGCAGAGCGGGAAAAGAAGCCTAGTGAGATAATCTAGAGTTGATAAGAAGCTATTAAGAGTCTTAACTCTTAAAAGTTACAGTGGAAGAGGAAATCCACGTAGGTACGTGGAATCCACGCCTGACTCTCGCACCAATGCTACTCTCCCGGTCCGTGCCACCTTCAAGAAAGATGGAAACAAGATAAGAAAACTGTTATGGCCAATAATTTTATGAACGAAACTGAATTCTGGCAAGCAGTTAAATTCTATTACTAATGTCTTCAAATCTGAAACAATTGCAGAGTAAACCACCCTCAATGATAGAAGTCATCTTTGCTCAAAACATTCCTTAGACACCTTAGTTGTTACCACGTTGAATTAATGGTAACTTAAAATCCACAGATCGAAAACATTTTGTGTAAACAATTATGAAGAGGCCATATGGAACTACCATATTGATCGTGAAAATAAATCTATGAGTTTCAGTGACTTGTGAAATTAACCAAGTCCTGCACCGTTCAGGCAAAAACATTTAAAGCTAAGAATCAGAAGACAGACCTCACAAATCCCATATGGCTCCAATATTCTCTGCAGTGCAACCATCTTATTAAAATCACCTGTAAGCTGCAATAGATTCAAATGGCTAGAGCATTAGTAACAAGAAGGACAAATAACATGAGATGGAGAAAACCCATTAAGAGAGGGTAACACTGTCATAGAAATAAATGTGGAGCTCCTGAATAGCGTGCAATTACCAGCATCCTAGTGCAACACTCTAACTTGATTTTAATGCAAAAAGAAATGATCTCTCAGTTTCTAGATTATTTTTTTGCAAAGTGCAAGTAACCATAGTAATGTGGCATATCAAGTTGATAGTTGATTGATTTTAGCAGATTGTGCAAAGTGCAAGTAACCAGAGTAATGTGGCATATCAAGTTGATAGTTGATTGATTTTAGCAGATTGTTCAAGTAATCTCGGCACCCCAAGTTCACACTCCTTCAGATATCTTTAGCTATGACTAAAAAAGGTTGAAAAGAATAGCCAGCCAAGTAAAACTCTAAATAAACAGCATTGAAGATTTGATTTAGGGGATTGCAGTGCTGCAGGGAGACTCAATAACAATATTTTGCAAAAACTTCCCAAATAGTCAAAAATCCAAGAAGCCAAGAACAACAATCTTTTTCAATCTTCCAGAGATCTTACATTTTTTTATGGCAAGGAACCCTGACCCAGCAATTCAGACAAGGAGCAGGTAAACCCTACATAGCTATTTAGCCAGCTCAGCCTCTGTACCCCAAACCACAAGGTAGTCTAAGTCTCCATGGAAATAAGTAGATTTTCAAAAAGAAAGAAAAAAATCTCATGCAAAGGTACCTCAATTTGCTAAAATACTAGAATGAAGTAAGATGGTATATGAGGGTGCTATACTCTGACACGTGCAAGTTAAGATCATTGCATAAACCCCAAACACGAGTCCAGTTAAATTTCTGCTGTGCCATCTTTATCCTTTCAAGTGCCACATATCCACCAATTCCACTACCTTCATCAAAAGACCTTAAGTGACCAACCAACTGATATTTCAGTTTGCCCGCTAAACCTTGCCTAAAATATGTTTGTCAAACATTCCACACAAAAACCAAAAGTAAAAATAAGTTGAGATGCTCCGAAGTACTTGTGATCTACATCAACCTAGATTGAGGCAGACTCTACTTGTGTATATAATTTTTTAAAACTAGACAACAGGTAGGAGCTGCCAAATCCTATCCTGATATGGCTAATGATCGTTCCAGTAAGTTCAAAAATTTTTCTTGAAGAAACACAGCACTCTTGCAATACCTCAATGGGAAGAAATTACCTCGAGAGTAATTGTGTGATCAGAGACATCAACAGCTTTGGCCCGAAATATTCTAGCAATATCAAGGACATCCCTCCTAGCAGCACTATTTGCAGCTATCTTAATCAGCATTAATTCTCGTTCTGCAAATGGTGAGTGAGTGATATCCCGAACCTGAACAAAACACCACCTTCTTTGTCATCCATTTCGTAATTTAGACAGAATTCATTCAAAAGATAACAAAAACTATTGCAAGAACAGATCATTACTTCAAAGTTTGACAATCAGAAAAGGTCATTGTTCAACAATGTAAGGATTTTTTTACTGAATCTGGAAAAGATAAGAAAAAACAGATTTTCTATTGGGCTTCTAATTTTTTACTAAATTTAGCAAATGTCTCTATGGAGGTGAGAGGAAAATTATATTCTTGTGAAATAATTACATTAACAGTAGGTGTTAACAGCGTATAAAACTTTGTTCTCCAAGATTATGAAATTCTTTAAAAAAAGATTTATTGAAGTGAACTAATTTTTTGAACAAAAACAAGATTCTTCCTGACACCATCGCATCCTTTTAAATATATGATACAGCTACTTTAGACACTAAATCTAGTTTCATATATAAGAGTGAAATGAATCTGGCTCCCATGTTCTACCAAACACTTTCTGCAGAAAATACTTGTTGCCAAGTAACATAATAGCACTTCCAACTTCCATGTGATTTCAAGGCCACTCAGTGTTCATTTTCATTTCTTTACCATTTTATGGAGACCATGTAGTTGCTGAATGAGAAGCCTGAAAGTAGGATTTTTTTTCTCATGTTAAGTTGACCACCCCTTACCTCATGTAGATCTATTAACTTGTGAAGTTGCTGGACCAACTTGCCAATTGACTCGTCTGTTCCAGGGATAACAGTAGTAATGCGAGAAAGTCCCTCTTCTTCAGCAGGCCCCACAGCAAGACTCTGAGAGGTTGAAGTTGAAAGAAATAGGAAACGCATCATAAATAATCAAAATTAGGATGACCAGACTGATAAATGCTGACCATACTTACCTGAATGTTATAGCCTCTTCGAGATATAACCCCAGTGACAATGTTGAGTACTCCGGGACAGTTATTCACAAGCATAGATAAAGTGTGTGACCTAAGTCCATTTGACTGAAACATTGAATCAGATAAACTAACAAAATTCAGTAAATATGAGATGAAAGGTCTACTAGAATGTAGTTATCATAAGCCATCTTCACCAATTATCATGCATAAATTAAACCACTGTTCCGAAAACAAGTTACCAATCAAGAAGGGCAATAATTTTCTCATTTTAAATGTCAAATCAAGTTGACATCAGCACCTATATTCAGTGATGCAGAAAATGGATCAACCAGAAGAAAAGCACTTTAACTGTTTACTATGATAAGAAATTGAAAATAAAGGTATAAGGTAAAAAAAATCCGAATCCAAATTATGTTCAGTGTGAAGATGACCTTTTTAAAATTTTGCATCAAGTACGAACTAATATGTTGGACTTCATCATCATCACTTAAGTTATCCATATACGTCACAATTCTTAGTGACAAATTTCAGTTTAACAATTAAGAAAAAAACTTCATTTTGAGAGGTAAATGAGTGTCTAGTCTTACATCTTCATCGTAAAGAACACCCCAATGAGCATCAAGAACTGGATTCATCAAGAAGTCATCATAAGGCTCCACAGGATAGACATCACCCTTCAATTAAAGAGAGAAAAAAAGACTAATAAACAGATATTCAGTCTGGCACACTAATGATCCAATAAGAAACTCGCAACATACAGAAACCAATGGAGGAATGCAGGAAAAATGTGATGCAGATATTCTCTCCATTTAAATTGAAAGTATTGGTTTGGAAACTCTATATGCATAAGATTTCATTGCAAAGACAAACGCGTATCAGTTATGGTGCCAAAAGAAGGGCACTACCTCTTTTGCTTTGAAAGTATGAGAAAGCCAAAACCAATAAAACCACTTAAAATCTTGCTCATCAGAAAGCTCACAAACTTAAAAATAACTTACTATATCATCTATCCAAACAGTGGCCACCAAACTTACATGTGAGCATCATCATAGTCATTTAAAAAGCAATCCAAAGAACCTTCTCAGAACACATGTAGGTGCAGTCTGAACAGAGTAGATTAAAAGTTCATGCTGTCTTCAAGCAATATGTAATCATGAACAAGTTCAGTGGGATCTGGTGATATCAGTTATCACTTGTTTGAAAGTTAAGAAACCATTAAATAAATAATTGTCTTCAGATTAACAACATACTTACCATCCTAAGCCTAGTATGCTCTAACATGAAATATTGTCTGATAACAACTTCCAAATTCTTACACCAAAAAAAATTGTTATGGGTCCAGTAACATATTATTAACAACCCAAAAACAGCAGTAATGGCTTATTGTTGCGCAAACAAAATTTCGCTCTGCACTATATGTCAAAGACGATAATAGAAAGGTAAACCACCATATGAATATCTATCCTGGTAACTGGAATTACGAAGTTACACCTTTGAGGATGAAGAGTTGCTGCCATTAAGTGATAGGTTTGCATTCCCTGCAACAGTTTTAGTAGAATTCCTGGCAAGAGCTACCCCAGATGGAACCCTCTCAAGATCAGGATACGAAGCTGCAGAAAAATTCCAAAATGGAGCAGTCTCGCCCATTCTTTCCCGTCTCAAAGCAATCTGGAAATAGAATGAAATTCAAACTTCAGTACACACGACATCATACACAACAAAAGCATCTTGAGATAATCGATGTGAAACTTAAATCTTTATTTTGTGAACGTGTGAAAAAACCTTGCACACAATTACACGGGTAAATATATTTTTTAGAACAGAACTCTGAAGATTGAAGATGCTTAGAGACAATTTCAGATTTGAAGTTATGCAGGAAAGAGAGAAAGAGACCATGCATGTGCTCAGTCAAACACACAAAGAAAAGAGCCATTCAACCTTTCCAGTTCTTGCAAGTTCTTTAATTCCAAACTTGCTTAGGTTCCTTTGAATAGCAGCCATCTTCCCAGGGTCACCGGTGACCTAAGACAAGAAGATAATATAACAATCACAGTCCTAAAAACATAAACTAGAGTACATTTCACGTAGAAATTAGCTTTCCCTCAGAGAAGCCACATAAAGGAATTGTTGTGTGATTTGCATTCCATTTGTTTGACAGTAACCAGTCAAACCACAATCTTCTCTGGCTAAGAACAGGTTGCAAAATTACATGGAACAGCACTACAAGCTACATAGGTTTGGACTCCGGAGTAGCTATAGAGCAGCACAAAGTTTTTCTTAGCTGTGAATTGTTTCTATCCTTGACCTTTAAAATTCTGTGCACAGAATGCATGTCACACGAAGTTTTCATAACAGTGAACTGTTTCAAACCATGATCTTCTAAATTTCTTGCACAGAAGATATCTGTTACACAAAGTCTTTGAAAAATTTACCAGTGCCCGTCTAAAGTGCTAGAATTTTATATCAGACAGATTTTTCAAATTAGATATGATAGGATTGAAATCCCCATCAACGCCTTAACAAATTTACCTTGTGTGAATGCCTAAACATCTAGGTATATAGCGTGACCAACACCATCTGATTTCCAACTCTAATCACTAGCTTAAGTCAACATTAAGCATCGTAGCTATAGGATATAAAACAAAGAAAAAAGTTGCAGAAAGAATAATAAGCATCTGATCAAGGTCACCTCAATAGTAAGTGAATTCTCTGAGATATCAACAATTTTTGCTCTGAAAATGTCCACTAACCACATGACCTGAAGTTTGAAGCAAATAAAAAGAGATCAGCAACTTGAATGCACAATGACTGATAATATGTGAACTGTAACACAATGGAGGACTAGATGCTTCAGAGAGAACTCGTTAGTTCAATAACTTAGCTTGCTTACATTGGAGTGGTCATCAAAGAAATAATACATCAAACAGAGTTTGCATAATCTACAATTTTTAGTCTAAAACTAAATACCACATTATTACCTCAGCACGAGTACTTGGATCTGCATTGAATTTTATGAGCATCAATTCACGTTCTACTTGTGGTTCCCTGGAGATATCATCCACCTGATGAATCCAAATGAATTACCATGCGAGTTAAGGGGGAAAAGGTAGAAAATGTCTGTAAGGGCAGATTGAATGCAGGGGGGTAGGCACGCAATTCTTTTTGGGTTTCTGTTCATGTATTCCTTGTAAAGAAAAGATATTTAGAATCTAGTACGATGGGTCTGCACCTTAATGACATTCACGAGCTTGTTAAGCTGTTCTACAACTTGCCGCAAAACTTTTTCAGTTCCACAGACAACTATGGTAAAGAGAGCCTTATCCTTGTTCAAACCAACAGCAAGGGATTCAATGTTGTAGCCTCTTCTAGCAAAAACCCCAGCAATCCGGTTTATTATTCCACTTTCATCACCTACAAACACTGAAATCGTGTGCCGTTGCAACCTGAAAAGTCAAAAGAAAGCAATAGACTTATTAAATTCATGATTAAGATTCCATTTTGAATTATCTAACCAAGATTGTTATAATAGCTGCCAAGCCATTAAGCTCCAATTTTTTTCGATTGAAAAGAACTGAAGAACTGAATTGGACTAGTGTGGAGGTATTTCTGACCAGCCAAAATACGCAAATCAAATTCCAATTAAAAAAAATACAATGGCAGCCAAGCAATAATGAACAACATAATGCACTAAAAACAATAAGAAGATTAATATTGATTAAATTCCCATTTTCAGCCATACGGAGAACATGAACCCACTAGATCCCACAAATGAAGCGACAAAACAAGGGGAAAACAACAACCTTTTCAATACTAAATGAAACCCAACTGAAAAGAAAACATCTTTATATAACCACCGTAACACGGACATAGACCCCCCCCAAAAAAAAAAAAAACTATCTTGACATGAATGAGCAAAACAAGGCCAAAACAAGAGAGAGAGGCAAAAATTGAAAGAGCAAAAAAATGGAGCTTGATAAGAGATAAAGACTGACCTGGAGCGAGTCACAGTAGGCACAGAATCAGCAACAGACACTGCACTTCCATTGTCTTTGCTAATGGAACAGGAGACCTTAACAGCATTGTTACTCTTCCAAGCAGAGGGCCTTAAAAAATGTACAAAACCAGAGCTTTTCCTTGAAAACCCACCAACAGAATCCAGTTTGGAACATGGGGTTTGAGTTGTAATGCGAGTGGAGCACTGTGGGACAGAAGCCGCCATGACTGGTTGCACTCACTGTAGGCGGCTAGTTTCAGGACAGATAAATATGTTTTATAAAGGAAGATGGCTAGAGCGCACTAGTGTTCAAGAGCTACTGCAGTAGAAAGAGAATGGTCATAGCACGCTGTCCCTTTTCTTTGAACTTATCATCCGTGAATGATAAAATAACCTTAGGTAAGGAGCTGCTACTTCTTTATTAGATATTCACGTGTGATACGGAATGTATTAATTACTATGTTTAACAAAAAATCATTCTTCAAACAATTATTGTTTAAGAAAATGTAGAGTTAATTATAATATAGTTCTTGTAGTTTATAAAATTAATTAATCTGATAGCAGCACAGTGCTGTTGGTTAAGAACATCGTTAGAGATTATCAAAGTCTATTTAATTTTTTAACAAAAAATCTTTTTTAATTTAAATCAAGATTTATCCAAAAATATAATTTTATTCTCAATTAAAAAACAAAAAATTATAGCAACTCTTGCAAGAAAACAAAAAAACAAATTACAGAGACCGTGTTAGAGTTTGTAGATATTTTAAAAAACCTGTTTTATATTCACAATGTCCTTAAATACTTTTACCATATTTTTTTATTGTATATATAAAAAATATTATAAATAAAAAAGGATTTTTGTAATATTAATACATCTATCAAATCTTAAAATTTCAGAATGTCAGTAACAATTTCGTGAGAAAGTTATTGTGATTTTTTCGTAATTGTTTTTTTTAAAAAAAAAAGACAACGTCACATGTAAAATGGACCTTTTATTATTATTAATTAAATAAATTACATATTTTTTGGAAATTATTACTCCCAAGTCCCATCATACATAATCCCCCTTTAATTAATTAAATCATCGCCAAGATCTTGGACCCCTCTGAATCCCTAATCCAACGGTTCAGTCCAGTCTAGAACATCCCAGTAGACACTAATCGAACGAATAGAAAACAAACGGGCTCCACTCTCACACGGTAATATACCCGAATATCTTTCTATTTGTCAAAGAAAGACAAGCGCCCCCGAGCCCAGGCAGCATTCCCTGCTCCTTCCTTCCTTCCTTCCTTCCTTCCTGCTCGCTCGCGAACTGACTCGGCCTCCACTTTCTCTCGCCACTCCATTTTCTCAGATTTGCAGGGTAATTGTCAAACCATTTCCTCCTCTTTCTAATTCTATTATGATTTTTAATCAAATCCTCATGATCAATTACCTGATCATCGTCAAATTCTGTTGTCATTAATCACTTATGAGTTTGTTTAAGTGCGTGCCTTGCTCGTATGAATTGAAACATTGAGGTGTTGCTAGGTTTGTTTAATCTCAACTATTTTTCTTGGTTAATTTCATGCTTTATAAACCAAATAATTGTTATGATTTATTTATTTATTTATTTTTATTGTTTCCTGAGCTAATTTTGTTGGAGAAAGTAAGTGATATGTGATTAGGTTTTAATTATTTTTTTATTTTTTTATTTTTAACTAGTATTAATATTAATATTGTGAACTACAGGCTGGCTAAGTCAGGTGGTGTATCAGATATGTTACTGTTTGTTTATGCTTAGAGACTGAAATTTGTTTTAATAACAATGGCTTCGAGAGCAATCTTGCGGAGAAAGGGATCCCTCTTTGATTCCTTGAGTGAACCGAATTACTTGATTCGGGTTTTTTCGAGTTTCAAGTATGGGCTAGGACTGCCTCAATTAAATGACTCGCAAGAATTGAGATGGGTTACCAGTCATCCGTTTGCGAATACTGATAGTAGAATTGAAGGTGGTTTGTCATCAGCAGCAGGGTTTCTTAGGCGTAATTCTTTTGGTTTAGGTCATGGAATTAGAAATGGAGATTTTGTTTCTTCCTTGGGGATTGGGTGTTATTCACAGTCTTTACGTTATGCTTCAATAGCAACTGCTGGTAAACCTGAATATGGGCATGGTAACAATAGAAATGAACAGCAGGCTACCAAACAGGTGAAGGAAGCTTCGCCGGAGGAGTGTGATGAAGCTGTTGAAGATTTGACTGAGGTTAAAGCCAAGGCTAAGGCTAAGCAGGTGCGAGAGTCCCAAAAGAGTGCTAAAACAGTAATGCAGAAAATATGGGCTAAGCTTTTGGGTATTGGCCCTGCTTTGAGAGCCATTGCTTCTATGAGCAGGTTAAAAGTTATGCTTCTCGTTTCTTTTCGTTTACACTAAGTTGTCGATTGCTTATTGACACCCTATTCTTTATTTAGGGAAGACTGGGCTAAGAAGCTTCATCATTGGAAGGATGAATTTAAGTCTACATTGCAGCACTATTGGTTGGGTACAAAACTACTTTGGGCTGATGTTAGGATTGGTTCGAGGTTACTGGTGAAACTTGCCAATGGGAAGGGTCTTTCAAGAAGGGAAAGACAACAACTAACACGCACTACTGCCGACATATTTAGGCTGGTCCCTTTCGCTGTTTTCATCATAGTTCCATTCATGGAGTTTTTGCTGCCAGTATTCCTAAAACTATTTCCAAACATGTTGCCATCAACCTTCCAGGACAGGATGAAGGAACAGGTAGAGATACACTTTTTGAGCTTTTTGGTTCCATTGGTCACTGTATCAAATGGTTTTGTAGGGAAAGAGTCGGTGGTCCTACCTTAATACTTGTTCAAATATATTAACTGTCCACCTTTAATTTTCAAACCATTTAAGTACAATGCTTGACTTGTAGGAGGCATTAAAAAGAAAACTAAATGCAAGAATTGAATACGCAAAGTTTCTTCAAGACACAGTGAAAGAAATGGCAAAAGAAGTCCAGACCTCTCGAAGTGGAGAAGCAAAGCAGACAGCGGAAGATCTTGATGAGTTTATGAACAAGGTTTTTTTTTTTTCTCTGTCCTCCTCCAAGCAAGAGAAAGACATCTACTTTATGTGCTACTCTTGCATGGCAAACTAATGTCTGTTGTCATTCTGCCTTCCAAACAGGTTAGAACAGGTTCCCGTGTTTCCAATGAAGAAATTTTAGGCTTTGCCAAGTTATTCAATGATGAGCTTACTTTGGATAACATTAGCAGGTCCTCATCTCTGTTGTCACAGCACTATTTCTGAAAGTATCCTGTCCTTTCTTTTTTTAAGACTTCCTTGATTTAACAATGTACTGCTTTGGTTGTTATATGCAGGCCTCGGTTAGTAAACATGTGTAAGTATATGGGTATCAGCCCATATGGAACAGATGCATATCTACGTTATATGCTTCGGAGAAGACTGCAAGAGTAGGATATCTCTTGTTATTTTATTTTTTTTGGTATTTTTAGGAAAGCTGTTCTTTTTCACAATTATTGTGTGAAGACTTATGGCGTGACCTGCGAAGAATGTTGGGTTTTTCCTGATTAGCCAGTTCATAGCTTAATGGGTTTGTTATTTCCTAATTGATTTAGAAATTCACTGATTACATATAATGATTTGAAAAAACTGTTGAAGCATGTCCATCAGATCTGACTTTCAATGCCTATGAAATGGATACATACATGTTAAAATCTTTAAAATATTTTGCAGACAAGTTAGTGCCCATTTGAGCACTCAGAACTTCCCAAAATGAGGGGACAAGAACTTTCATGAAACTCTGAATCATTGATTAAATTCTTGCTTCATAAAACTTTTTAAGTTGTTGAATCTGGCAGGATCAAGAGTGATGATAAGATGATTCAAGCTGAGGGTGTGGAGTCCCTTTCTGAAGCTGAACTCCGTCAAGCATGTAGAGACCGAGGCTTGCTTGGATTGCTTTCTGTGGAGGAAATGCGGCAACAGGTTTGTCAAAAATTGATATCTTGTAGCTTTTACGTATGTGGAAGAAGAACTTCTGTGATGATGGTGTACACTTGAGAAAAGAAAAATGTCAAAATTCATAATTACATGCACCCTGGACCATGCTTATGCTTTCAGTGTCAGCTGTATATAACTAAGTAAAAGATTTGAGCCAAGCTAGTTTCCGCGCAATTAATGTGCCACAGTACTGTTGTAAACAAGGAAAAGATTTCATCATACCTATTTCTTTAAGGTTTTCAATAAGAACTGAAGCATTTGGTATTTATTTTAGTATTAATTGGCATCACCTTTCTTCTTTGTTTAATTCACCCACCTGGCTATGAAAACTCAGATGTCATCCAATGACCTGAAGTTAAGTTCCTGGTATACATGATAAATAAAAACTGTCTCGATTTTTTCCCCTGAATATGCTTTTCACCACTTTCTAAAGTTGATAATTATCTCTCTCTGCAGTTGCATGATTGGCTGGATTTGTCTCTCAATCGCTCTGTCCCATCCTCTCTGTTGATATTGTCCAGGTAACTTAATGCTTTATATTTTTTCTTACTTATCTCAAGAAGCATGGTTGCAATCTAAAATTTTATCATCCTTACTCTCTACAGAGCCTTCTCTATTTCTGGAAAAGTTAGGCCTGAGGAAGCTGTCCAGGCTACACTCTCATCTCTTCCGGACGAGGTTGTGGATACTGTTGGAGTTACAGCCCTGCCATCTGAAGATTCAGTTTCAGAAAGGAGAAGAAAGTTGGAGTACCTAGAAATGCAAGAAGAACTGATCAAGGTTGATTATTTGTTCTGCACTTGCTCTCGCAGTTACTGTTGGAGTTACAGCCCTTTCCGAATGATTTTTCTGCAGTCCGATAAAATTCTACACATACATGCATGATATGTGTGCTTCATATATGTGTGCGCACGAGAGCTATGCTGATAGATTTCATTTCCTATTAGTTTTATTTTGATGTATTCTTTAATGCTTCTTTGTCATGATTTCCACTCTGTTTCTTTTTTCTTTTCACCCCTATAGCTTCTGTGGTGTCCTCTATACCTTTTTTTCTATGTTTAGCTTAGATTTATAAGATACAGTGTTTGAATATCATATCTCACTACACATTCCTAAAGGGAAGGGAATTCAGAGACAGCTCCACCCATCAGTAATGTTGCATGTAATGTCTGCTTTCAAATAAAAAATTGTGTACCTTAGCTGCCAGATCAAGGCTATTACTGTTGCACTTGGCGGTGACCCTGTTCACTGTATTCTTCGGAACACATTGATCTTAATTTGATTGTCTTGAGCATCTGTTCTGGCTGTGCAGTTCATATAGTAGCCTTATGTTGCTAGATTTATTGTGCTTTGTTTAAATGCTTTGCTTTTTTATAGTTGTTCTAAATAAAGTAATTATACAGGAGGAGGAGGAGGAGGAGGAGGAGGAGCAGGCCAAGATGAAGGAATCTGTTAGTAGTCAAAAGGATGTGGCTTTGGAAGAGATGAGTATTCCAACAGCTAGAGATGCACGAGAACAGGCAAAAGCAAAAACATTGGAGAAACATGAGCAGCTTTGTGAACTCAGCCGTGCATTGGCTGTATTAGCTTCTGCATCTGTAAGGACCAGGATTGTTTGTTTTATGTTATACATTTTTATGTCATATAATTTACTGTCTACTTTCTTCACTGCTTCTTTTTCCAGTCTGTGAGCAGGGAGCGTGAAGAGTTCCTGCGCCTTGTCAAAAAGGAGGTAGGAACAACTAACTTATTCCTTATTTGTGATCCTATACATCTGATTTTGAGGGCCTAAAAGAGAATGACAACACTTTTCTCTTTTCCTTTTGACAATCTGGATTTTTACATGACTCGCTAATATGGTGGAATCTCCCTGTTCTTGTTTTTTTCCTTTTTAACCTCGTCATCACATGAGCTTTTGGTGATTTTTCCCTTTTTATCTGCTGTATGATATCAATGTTGTTCTATATGACATTCACCTTTATGTTCCTGGCATCATCTGCACATTTAATTTATGTGTTCTGAACCTTGCAACAATTTGTTGTATATGACATTCATATTTATGTTCCTGGCATTATCTGCATATTCAATTTATTCGTTTTGAACCTTGTGAGAATTTGTAGGGGTATGGTTCAAACCTCCTAGATTGCCCAGGCAGTGGAACCTCTATCCATTTTAGATAGGCTGGAAATATACTGCATTAGTTCCTTTTCAGGAAAAGATTCTTGTTCCTGGGAGATTAAACCGGCAATGCTGTTAAAAAAGTGCTCTTTTTTTCTGTTTGTTTTTTTTTCTTCTGTTGATTGATGGTCTTAGTGGAAGCTGTCTGCCAAGGGTAAATTTCTTTGTATGCATTCTCGCCAGAGGTAAATATTGGTTTGGATTTGATAGAATGGTAATAGAGCTCTCATCAGTTTATACAAGACTTCGTATATGTTAAGCGAGTATCTGACCCTTTTAGTAAACTTTGATAAATCAATTATTTGGGGATCTCCATCTAGGGCATTCTCATGATGAAGAGCTACACTGTTGGAGTTTGTAGATTTGGGCTTTGGTAAGCTGCATTTCCTCCACCTCACTCATCTGTTATGTCCATTTCCAGATAGACTTGTATAACAATATGGTGGATAAAGAAGGCACCGAAGGTGAGGAAGAAGCTAAGAAGGCATACAAAGCTGCCAGAGAGGAGAGTGATCAAGCTGCTGAGACAGCTATCTCTGACAAAATTTCTTCAGCCCTGATCAATAGAGTAAGTTATTTGAAGAATCTTCTGTTCTGTTAGCATCTTTTTCCTTTTTTATTTACATTTGAAGTCTTCTTCTTGTAGAATACTAATGCATACTCTTTGAGGTTCTGGACTGGAATGTAAGTCGGATGTTGTAACTCAGATGTTGCTTTGATGTGCACACATTTCAGGTAGATGCCATGCTCCAAAAGCTTGAAAAGGAAATTGACGATGTTGATGCCAAAATTGGAGATCGATGGCGCCTGCTTGATAGGTTTGTTTTTTTGTTATCTTGGAAACTATGGGGGTTGTCGTGGTTTTACGTTGTCACTCTGGAAATTGCATAGTATTATCTCTTTATCTCTTGCACATAGAAATTTCTTCAGATGTAGCCTAAAGAACTTGTTTTCTGAATATCAGCTAGATATCTGAAATTGCAGATGTCCAGAAACATCAAGGCTAGTGATGTACATTTCACTACATCTTACAGAGTCCACTGAATATTGTGAATCTGTCAAAAGCTCGTTGTGAAGTCTTAATGCCCCCAAAAGAAAAGAGACATATTTGTCATTTTGATATCCTGGGTGGTAAACAAAACAACAATCAAAATATTTTGCTATTGTAAACGACTAAAAGGTTCACAACTTGGCACTGCTTACTTGTTCACTCAATATGTGAAGATTGTCTCAGTGACTTAAACTGAGCAAGATGATAAGGGAGCAAACAGCATTTGTGATAGTTTGGAATTAATCTGGCAATTTTGTGGCTCAATTTGAAAACCTTAGGTTTTTCAGTTGAAGTAGTCAAAAAATAATTCTTGGAACGTTATTACTGGTTTGTAGCAATAGATTTTATTTGATGTTCATGTTTCTATAAGCTTGATAAACATGATCTGAATTTGCGGGTATCCCAGCCACTGTTAGGAAATGTTGCTGCACCTATTGTCCCTGCAAGATAATTACCATTTACATGCTTCACTGAATTATTCGGCAAACCTCTTTCTTTTAGCTCATTTTGTCTTCTTGCATCCAGAGTTTGCTTGCAGTAAAACTGCAATTCTCCATCGCAAGCTTAAAAGAAAGAAAAAAAAGTGCCCTAGCTCAGTAACTTTGGTCTGAACTCTGTAGTGGCTTTTAAGGATTACAATGTGTCTATTTATCCAACAAATCTTTCATTTTGATGTCAGGGATTATGATGGGAAAGTGACTCCTGAGGAGGTTGCATCTGCTGCTATGTACCTCAAGGACCACCTGGGAAAGGAGGGGATCCAAGAGCTCATAAGCAATCTTTCCAAAGACAGAGGTTAGCGATGAATTCCATCATTTCTCATTGAATCTCTTGCAATCATCTTCACTGGATGAATAGTGTTTAGATGCCGCTATAATATGATTTGATTGTAGTGTTATGTACCGATCACGTGAATATGCAATTTTGGTTTGGTTATCGCATGTTATTTGTTGGGGGTTGTTTTTTATGCAGCATCCAACATGTAGATGGAAAATCCCCAAAAAAAATATATATATATATATGTACACACACACATATACATATATTCGTCGTAACCTTTTAACTCCGAGTATGATTTACTATTTTCTGTATTTTCCTTGCAACAGAAGGAAAGATTCTTGTGGAAGATATCGTCAGATTAGGCAGTGAAATGAAAGATGCTGATGCAGCAGCGGAGGAAGGAAAATCATAGAAAACATGAACCAAAATGCCCCCCACCCCCCCCCCCCCTCTTTTTTTCCCCTGCTGAACTTCATCTTCTGGTTGCGTAGCTGTCCTATTGGTCATCGGGAATGTATTCCGTTTTGTCTAGACACTGAGGACGACACCGGCCTCAGTATCCATGACACGTTGAGAGTAATTAAACTAAAGGAAAGGAAAGGAAAATGAAATATCCTTTGCGGGTAATTGAAATGCATATATCAATCAGATCTCCTTCAGAATGGCATCCGTGAAAGAAAACCAAATATGTATACACATCTCATATTAATAATTCAATTACTATTTTGTTTCGCTCTGTAGTCGAACAATGGTAGCAGTGGACATGACATGTATAGCTTGCAACAATATAGCATGCATTTCGCTGATAGCCGTCCTAATCTCCCCTGACATGTGCTTTTTTAATGGTTAGAATTTTAATCTCCCTTTCACGGCCGACTGCTGAAGAGGAGAGTCCATAGATTAAACAACCAAACAGCAGCCCTGGATACCACGGGCTGTTGATCTAGAGGCTGTTTGTTTACGCGGTTGCAGCTGCTTTTAACGCAAATCACGTAAACAATGTGCTTGGTAATAATAAAACACAAATTACTATATACGTGGGGCCCGTTAAAAACGTTGTTTCGTGAGAAATAACTCTCAACTGCTTCTCACATGCCCGCATCATGCCCAGGTGAATTAATTCACCTGGGCACTGTTCACAATTCTTCTAATTTTATTTTATTTTGTGTTTTATTCGAAAAATTAGAAGATCGCTTAATGACGTAACAAAAAATCCAGTTTTTGTTGTTGCGCGCTTAAGAAACCGCGGAAAATATAGTCCTTGTTTGGTAGATTTCGTACGTGATGAAATTGCACATAATTTAATGGAATAATAAAAAAATATTTGATATTAATATTATTTATTTCATAATGTAATAACAGTAGTTAAATCTACAATATTTAAATTAAAAACCATCAATATTAATATATATATATTTTTTAATTATTTTATAACTTCAATATGAAAAGCATTCTTTTAACCAAACACATTAAACTACTTTTTGTTCAACCTTAATTTTAATCACAGTTTTAACCAAACATATATTTTTCCAAACCAACCTCAACTAAAAATACTTTTTATAAAATAATTTTTTTTTAAATTACAATCATAACAGCTACCACAATATCAAACATACTGACTTATCTTGCTTTCCTACGTTGACTAGCTCCAAGTAATGCTGACCGCTGAGAACCGGGGACCTGTTCCAGGGTTTTAATGTACAGATCCATCAAACTCTGTTTCGCTTTTGTTTTCCAAGGGACCAAGAATTGCCTTCTGCAGCTCCGGTCGCCGGTCGGGACTCGAAATATGATATGACTAGGCTGGTGCTCATGCTGTCTTGCAGGTCTGTATTATTTGTCTCCTAAAATATTGTAAGCGCATTTTGAACGGAGAGAAATTCAATAACTCAACTAGTTGGTTTTATAAAAATAATATACTATTAACTTGAATTAAAACATGAAATTACAGGTAATAAAAATTTTATAGAAAGGTTAAGGGGAAAAATTAAAAAAAAATAAGAATAAAAATTAAATTGAAACACTAACTCGTGATAAAAAAAAAAAAAACATGTAAAATCTTTCAATGCTTTTTTTTACATTAAATTGAGAAACTTATACACAG